>Ga0164315_10000324_pt1 | contig 31895 bp, 31 predicted proteins | sample GuaBasSedimGuay6_FD_113737 | JGI IMG/M metagenome (GOLD analysis project Ga0164315, IMG submission 113737) | Subseafloor sediment microbial communities from Guaymas Basin, Gulf of California, Mexico - Guay6, Core 4569-2, 0-3 cm | ecosystem: Environmental > Aquatic > Marine > Hydrothermal vents... | reverse complement strand
CTGATGCCCGGAATGCCGAAAGAAGCCGGTGATGTAATAATTTCACTTGAAACAGTGGCAAGAAACGCTCAGGAGTGGAATAATTCATACGATGAAGAGCTGAGACGTGTCATAATACATGGTATTCTGCATCTTAACGGTCTGGATCATCCTGGAGATGATTACAGTACCGGTATGTTGAAATTACAGGAGGAGCTTCTGGCCGGAACCGGAAGTCTATTGAATAACAAATTGTGATGGCCATATTAAAAAAAATTTTTCAGTCAAAAAAAAAGGAAGAAGATAACCCCCCGATAGAAACTGAAGATCTGGTAAACCTTGATGCCGATGGACGGGGAATGGTTCGGGGTATTGTTGAACTCTCTGAAACGCCGGTGAAAGAGGCCATGATCCCCCGCATTGATACTGTTTTTGTTGCTGAAAAATCTGATATAGACGATTCTATCGCCAGAGTGATGGATTCCGGACATTCCCGTTTCCCTGTGTACAGAGAAACAATCGATAATGTTATTGGAATTCTTTATGTAAAAGATCTTCTGGGATTTCTTACTAAAGGTGAGAAAATTTCGATACCAGAAGTTCTTCGTCCAGCTTATTTCGTTCCTGAAAGTATGAAACTGGACTCATTACTCAAAGAAATGAAGCAGCGGAGAGTTCATATTGCCGTTGCGGTAGACGAATACGGAGGCGTTTCGGGAATTATTTCCATGGAAGATATTCTTGAAGAAATTGTCGGTGATATTCAGGATGAGTTTGACAATGAGGGAGAGGAAATCATATCGGTCGGTGAAAACGAGTGGATTTGTGATGCCAGAATGAATCTTGAAGATTTAAACGACGAATTGGGCGTTAATATTTCAGCTGACGATTTTGATTCTCTCGGTGGTTTTGTTTTCGATCTGTTCGGTAAGATTCCCGGCCGCTATGAAAAAGTTAAATGGGGGAATCTGTTTTTTATCATTCAATCTGTGGATGGATATAAAATCAAACAGGTTAAGATTGTTAAAGAGAATACAGCGTTATGATTATTCTTAAATATCCTATTCGTCGAATACTTATAGTTTTGCTGTTCCTTTTTTTTTCTCATTCAGTGGTTTTCTCTGAAAATGGGGATGCCAGAAGCTTCTATCATGATGGATTGAATGCACTTACTGCTGATAATCCATATAGGGCTATTGAATCATTCAGGTCTGCATTGAGAATTAATCCATCATATGCCGACGCCAGACTGGGTATGGCCGAGGCTTTTTTTCTGCTGACTGAGTACCGTGAGGCCGCAAGAGAGCTGGATGAAGCCCGCCCTTTTGCAGGTAATTACCGCAATCTGATACTGCTTGATGCCCGGATACAAACTTCTCTGGGCCATTACGCTGAGGCTGAAGACATCTACCGCAATCTTCTTCAGGAAAGACCCCACGATGCAGATGCCAACCGCGGTCTTGGTGAAATATACGCAATAACAGGTCAGAAGGAACTGGCGGGTGAAGCCTTCAGCCGCAGTCTGCAGTACTCACCAGGCGATCGGAGAGTTCTTCTCCAGCTTGTTCTGCTCCATGATAAGGCCCGGGAAAAGGCTCAAGCGGATTCAGTGCTTATGGAAGCTTTGAGATTATTTCCTGATAATCTGGCTGTCAGAATACAGGCTGCAGAGCATTATGTTCTGTACGATGAATGGACTGAAGCTATGGATCAGCTCGACAGAGCCAATTCCATGCTCAGCGGAACTGATGATAAGCGTTATCCACAGGTGGCTCTGCTCAACGCTGAGCTTTCTCTCAGAAAAGGCGACCCCGCCCGGGCACTCGAATCGCTACAGACACTTCCGGATCTGATAACGCCGGAGGCCTTGTTTCTACTGGCTCGTTCCTACCGCAAACTGAGTAGGGAGGCTGAAGCTCAGAGTATTCTTAATCGTCTGCTTGGAAACTGGGGGGATGATGAAATTGCCAGGATGTTCCGTGAGGAATATCTGATGCGTACCTCTAACGGGTTTGAAGCGGAGCGGGCTGAAGCCGCTGACTGGCATCTTGAGAAAGGTAAGAATTTTGAAGATGATTTTTTCTATACCAGAGCTTACAACGAATTCCGCCGTGCAAAACTGCTGAATAAAGATAACCCCGATGTCTGGATTGCTTTTACCAACATCATCAGAAAACTTGGTTTCCCTGAACATTACCTTGATAGCCTTAATGCAGCACTTTTTGATATTCCTTCCGTACGCCCGGAGTATTCAGTTCTGAAGGAGCGGTTAGAATTGCTCGAACATTCAGAAAAAGACAGTCTGGGAGAACGATGGAACATCATTAATCCTTGGGACCTGTATTCTGCGGAGTGGAATATCGGTGTCTATATTGTAAATGGCTCAAGCTCATTACCGCTGCACACCGGGGCGGAAGAAACTCTTGCTCTCTTTCTTTCTGATCTGCTGGACATACTTCCCGATATTAAACTGCCTTTGGATGAGAGCGGGCGGAATCCCGAAGTGAAAACTGTATCCAGTTTTGCCGATGCCTTCCGGATGTCCAGGGAGTCGTTGGATTACTTTATTCTAGTCAGTTTTACCGAAACAAGCCGTACATTCAGCGCTTTTGCAGAGTTGTTTCTGGCCGGTACAGGAGAAAGAATCGGCAGGTTTGATGAAATGAGAACGGGACAGGGAATGGTTTCTGATACACTTCATACCCTCTCTTTGACGTTATCAGCGGGATTGCCCCGTATTATGAGTATTGTATCGGTGGATGGCGGCAGGGTTCTTCTTGATAAGGGGCGATGGAAAGGCATTACAAGGGATGAGGACTGGATCGTTCTTCGTAAGGATGCCGGGAAGCCGGCAATTATCGATGGCGGACTGGTTTATTCTTCAGGGGATTTTCTGGGAACCGTCAAAATCAGTGAATTATCGGAACCCTTGAGTGAAGGCCTCTACACAGCGGCTGGGGATTTTAGCTTTATAGGTCCCGGGGACGAATTATTTCTGCTCCCTGCACCGGAAATCAGCAAGGACAGCTTAAATACTCCGGATCCTGCATTTAAAGCCCGTCTGCTGGCCATTCCCTGATTCATTTACTCATCCTTGACCCAGTAGCTTGAAAATCTCTATATTTGTGCCGGAGATTCATTATGAAAATAGCGATAAACGGATTTGGGCGTATCGGCAGGACCGTATTCAAGATTGCATTTGAACGGCCCGGTATCGATATCGTCGCCATTAACGATATAACCGATCCGAAGACACTCGCCCATTTACTGAAATACGATTCAACTTTCGGTGTTTACAACCGTAAAGTTGAAGTTCTGGAAGATTCTTTCAGGGTGGACGACAGTGATGTGAAGATACTCGCCGAGAGGAATCCCTCTGAGCTTCCCTGGGGAGAAATGGGTGTCGATGTTGTAATTGAATCAACTGGCATCTTTCGTACGGCCGAAGGCCCGAAAGGCGGCTATAAAGATCATATTAAAGCCGGTGCAAAGAAAGTGATTCTGACTGTACCTGCAAAAGATGAAATTGATCAGACCATAGTACTCGGAGTTAATGACAGTCAGCTTGATTTATCCAATACTGCTTTTTCCAATGCCAGCTGCACAACAAACTGTCTTGCTCCCGTTGCAAAAGTACTCAATGATGCATTTGGCATTGAGCATGGACTTATGACAACGATACACGCATATACCAACGATCAGGTTATACTTGATTTACCACATCCCGACCTGAGACGGGCCCGTTCTGCGGCTTTGAATATTATTCCGACTACAACCGGTGCTGCTGCTGCTGTGGGTAAAGTGATTCCGGAGCTGAATGGCAAGCTCAATGGTATGTCCATGAGAGTGCCGACTCCTACTGGATCGGTTGTGGATCTTGTGGTTCAACTCAGCAGGCCGGTAAGCAAAGAAGAATTAAATGCTGCAGTCAAAGCTGCAGCCGAGGGTTCTCTTAAAGGTGTGCTGGAATACACTGAAGATCCAATAGTTTCCATGGATGTAAAAGGCAACAGCCACTCGTCGGTGTTCGATGCCGGTTCCACTATGGTGATGGATAATGGCTTTGTTAAAATTATTTCCTGGTATGATAATGAGTTCGGTTATTCTACAAGAGTTGTGGATCTGGCTCAGAAATTAATCTAATTCTGTATTTTATTGAGTTTGTTGAAAACGATTAGGAGTTATCAGTGGCAGTCAGGACAATTAACGATATCAACCCTGAGGGAATGCGGGTACTTGTCAGAGTGGACTTTAATGTCCCGCTTAAAGACGGGAAAATTACCGATGATACACGGATGAGAAGGGCTCTTCCCACATTGAAAAGCCTGCTTGATAGAGGTGCATCACTTATTGTCATGAGTCATCTCGGCCGGCCCAAGGGTGAAAAAAAACCAGAGCTCAGCCTCTCTCTGCTGAAGGATCATTTAGCAGAATTAACTGGAGTCAAAGTAATAATGGCCCCGGATGTTATCGGTCATGAAGTTGAAAAACTGGCTGATTCATTGAACGCAGGCGAGATTCTGCTACTTGAAAATACCCGTTACTACAAAGAAGAAACGGCTAACGACCCTGGTTTCAGTGCAAAACTTGCCAAACTCGGCAATCTTTATGTAAATGATGCCTTTGGGACTGCTCATCGGGCGCATGCTTCCACCGAAGGTATTACCAAATATCTTCCTTCGGTTGCCGGTCTTTTGATGGAAAAAGAATGTGCTTTCTTTGATAAAGTGCTTGAAAACCCCGAGAAGCCCTTTATCGCTATCATCGGCGGTGCCAAGGTTTCTTCAAAAATCGGCGTACTGGACTCACTACTGGATAAGGCTGATGCTTTTGTTATTGCCGGGGGAATGGCCTATACCTTCCTGAAAGAGCAGGGCTTTACCGTGGGAAAATCTCTTGTGGAAGATGAATTTGCTCAAACAGCAAAAGATTTTCTTGTAAAAGCTGAGAAGCAGGGGGTAAAGGTTCTCCTTCCTCTGGATCATGTTGTTGCAGCTGAGTTCAGTGAATCTGCAGCCCCTGAGAATATTGATGCTGTTGATATTCCGGATGGCAAACTGGCGATGGATATCGGACCGAAAACTATTTCAGCAATCGCAGATCTTCTTGCCAATGCAAAAACTGTAGTCTGGAATGGTCCCATGGGAGTTTTTGAGTTTGACTCATTTGCAAAGGGCACACTGGATGTCGCAAATATGGTAGCAGATTGTAAAGGTATAACTGTAGTCGGCGGAGGTGATTCTGTTGCTGCAGTTAATAAATTTAATCTTGCCGACAGGATTGATCATGTTTCAACCGGAGGCGGTGCCTCTCTTGAATATTTAGAGGGAAAAGCACTTCCCGGTGTAATGGCATTAAAGGAGTAACTTATGTCACGTTTATATCTGATTGCAGGAAACTGGAAAATGAACAAAACCCCGAAGGAAGCAGCTGTGCTGGCTAAGGAAGTACGGGGCATCAAGACTGGAGAGGGGATACGGAAAATGGTTGCCCCATCCTTTGTCTGTATACCGGCGGTAGCTGAAATTCTTAAAGGCTCTGATGTCACACTGGCCGCTCAGAACATGGCTTCAGTCGAAGAGGGAGCTCACACTGGAGAAACCTCAGTATTGATGCTCAAAGAGCTGGGTGTAAAAGCGGTTATCCTCGGTCATAGTGAACGCCGTCATGTTTACGGTGAATCTGATGAGTTTATCAATTCTAAAGTTAAGCTGGCTCTCTCCCATGGGATGGAAGTTGTTCTCTGTGTTGGTGAAACTCTGGAAGAACGAGAAGGTGGAAAGGTTGATGAGGTATGCTTCCGCCAGATAGAAGGCGGCCTCTCCGGCATTAGCGCAGAGGATATGAAGAACATTGTAGTCGCATATGAGCCCGTCTGGGCTATCGGTACAGGGAAAACTGCAACACCTTTGGATGCACAGACTGTTCATAAGGCTTGTCGAGGTAAGATTGCCGCGTTATACTCTCCGTCGATCGCCGATTCTGTGATTATTCAATATGGTGGATCTGTCAAACCCGGCAATGCTGCCGAATTGATGGCTCAGGAAGATATTGACGGGGCATTGGTAGGCGGGGCGTCTCTTGACGCTGATTCTTTCGCGGGCATCGTCGCATTCGACGTTTGATTCCGAACTGGAGACAATTTTGAGTATTATTGGAACGTTTTTTCTTGTTATTTTCGCTATTACTGCAGTGTTGATTATTATTCTTGTCATGCTGCAGGACGAACAGGGTGAAGGCTTCGGCGGATTATTCGGCGGCGGCGGTGGTGGATCTACTTTCGGTGCAACCGGCGGAAGTGTACTGGCTAAGGCCACTACCATACTGGGAGTTCTTTTTATGGTTACTTCTTTAGCTGTTGCCATGGCCTACAAATCCGGAGAATCTGATAATGTAATCAGTGAATCACGGGTGGATTCGGGAACCGGGCAGGATTGGTTTCTTGAAGAACCGCAGACACCTGCTGACAGTCAGTAGACTTTAGGAGCACACACTGAGAGTTGCCGTCGTCCATTACGATGTTAATAATTCAAAGCGGTTAAGCGATATTGTTCGTTCTCTCTCCAGGGGAATAGAGCGGCAGGGGCATGATGTTACTGTTGTTGATGCCCGTACAGAGGGTGGGAAGTCTTTGACTTCCTTCGCGTATATTGCTGTGGGGACGGTTTCTCCAGCTCCTTTTTCAAAATCGATTCCGGATTCTCTTGCTGCATTTTTGAGATCTGCCGGTCATATCAGCGGCAAACGCTGTTATGCCTTTATTCTCAATAAAGGATTACGTAAGGGTAGGGTATTGTCCTCTTTAATGAAGCTGATGGAATCCGAAGGTATGTATCTTAAAAAGTCCGACATTCTTGGGAATCCTGCTGAAGCAGAAGCTGTCGGTTCAAAGCTTCATATTAATAAAAAATCCGTTTGATAATACAGTTATTCTAGTCATGAGGTTTATTATGAGAAAGATTTTAATTAGCATCATTCTCGTCTTTTCTGCTGCGTTCACTCTGGCGGCACAGGATATGGCTGTGGCAACAGTCAGACTGGAAAAGACCGAACCGGTTTCAGGCCGTCAGCTGGAAAAAACCATACAGGCTATTGAACAGCAGCAGGGCAGAAGTCTGAGTGATGAGGAAAAAAAGGCTGTACTAGATCAGATGATCGATCAGATTCTTGTTATTCAGGCTGCTGATGCGGACAGAAATCTTCAGATAAGTGATGAAGAAGTGGAGCAGGCCGGTATGCGGCTGCTCTCACAGCAGCTGCAGTCTATGGGAGCTATTCCTCCGGGTGCTCAGCTGACAGATAAACAGCAGTACATACAGGTTGTTGAGCAGCAGGGCCTCAGCATTGAGGAGTATGAAAGTACAATCAGAAACCAGCTGTTGGCGGAAAAATTCATAACTTCCAGCGATCCGGCCTCCTTTCAGGCCATCGGTCCTGCGAGTGCTGATGAACTGAATACCGAATACCAGCGCCGGGTTTCTGAGTTTGTCGTTTCAGACTCTGTCTGGTTTAATCATATTTTTTTCAATACAAAAGATTTATCTCCATCAGATGCCAGAGCAAAGAATGAATCAGCTCAGGAAGTCCACAGACGTCTTCTGAATACCTCTGTTACTTTTGCGGAGCTTGTAGCTTCTGAATCTGAAGATAACGTCTCTAAAGGACGTGGGGGCTTGATCGGCCCTGTTATGAAAGGTGATGCTGTCGCAGAACAGCTTTACGGGAATGTCTTTATGGCTGAACTTTTCACCATGAATGTCGGTGATATCAGTGATGTAATGAAATCCAATGTCGGGTATCACATTCTGCAGATAACTGAGAAGAAGGCAGCCCAGCTTCTACCACAGGACGATTCTGAGGTTCGATCCTATCTGGAGCAGATTCTTTATGCTGCAAAATACCAGAAGACTTTTGATGAGGTAACTCAACAGACCATTGCCGGTTTACGGGACAGAGCTACTATAAATTATTTCGGGGAGTATCGCTAACAAAAATGGGTACCCGAAGACAGGCGCGTATTGCCGCTTTTCAAGCCTTATATGCATGGGAAGAATCTCATCCTGAACTTGATGAATTACTCAGGTTCGGCTGGATGGAAGGAAAACCCGACGATAAGACACTGATTTTTGCATCAATGATAGTCGGCGGTACCGTAGAAAATCTTGAGAGTGTAGATGAATACATTCGCCGGCATTTGAAAAACTGGAGTTTTGAACGGCTTACCCGGGTCGATCTGGCAATACTGAGAACCAGTGCTTATGCTCTCGTGTACCAAAAAGACATTCCTTATTCGGTAACTATCGATGAAGCGGTGGAAATTGCAAAAAAATACGGATCACCTGAATCCTTCCGATTCGTGAATGGTGTTCTTGACGGTATCCGTAAAGCAACTCTATCCTAATACGTATGAAAAACGGTAAAGGCAGCCGGTTACTTCCTGTACTGGCAGCTGTTCTTATACTGACAGCTCTCACAGTCAGTATAGCTCTGGTACTGCTTCGTGTTCCTGAAAACCGAAAATTTGATGACGCACTGTTCTCCGCCCGAATGGCACTTGCCGATGGAAATAACTCCCGGATAAGAACCCAGCTTCTCAAAGCTTCAAGGCATGCGGTATCGTCCAGTCACTGGCAAAGTATTCTCAAAATCGCATTGGAAGCAATACCGAAAAACCCACTTGATGAGGATTACAAATTATTTACTGTTCTCGCCGGGCGTAGCGCAAGTGCGATTCCCGGTGCCGGACAATTTTCGGCATATTGGATATGGGGATTGCTCAGATCCGGAGAAACGGAGAAAGCTGAAAAATACATCGATCTTGCAGATGATAGCTGGAGATTACTGACAGCCGAAGTAACCCTTAAAACTGCTATTGGCAGTTCTGATGAGGATGTTCAATCTTTTATATCTCAACTGGAAAGAAAATCTGATCCTGAGTTCCTCTCTCAGGCAGCAAATCTTACACAATCTGCCGAACTCACATTTGATGCGGCGCTGCTTTATATGCTCAATGGTAATTCAGAAAAGGCTTACAGTCTCAGTGAAATTATTCTGAATAACGAGCGTTTGTGGTCAGATGAATCTACCCTCAGCCGTAATTCGGTTTATACAGCTCTGGCTTTTATTGCCTTTGATAATGGATTCGAAGATAACGCTATTGATTGGTTGGAACTGGGTATTGAGGATAGCGACAGAAGAAGAACGACAAGCTGGGAATCTCTTCAGTTCTCTGGAGATCTTTATTGGAATCGGTATCTACTTCAGGGCAGGATTAAGGATCTGAACGAAGCCGGAGAAAGATGGATAGAAGCCATTCAGATTGTTCTGTCGAATCCTGAGGATGGAGTGCAGGAAGAGGGTCTGCAACCAATCTTCGAAGATTTACCAGTTAATTCCTGGCGACTCTGGAATAATCTGGCGGTGCAGCAGGCCGCTTCAGGTGTTAAGAGAGAATCCCGGAAAACTCTCACCCGGGCTCTTATTCTCTTTCCCGATAAAAATGAGGTAAAGGCGGCCTGGGCCCGAAACCAATCTGAAGATGAACCTGCTCTTGCCAGAAGATTGATACGAAATTCGCAGCTTGGCAGCCCGGTCCTGGGTATTACCCAAATTGATATCGATCCTGAAGTTGTTTCTCCCAGGCTGTATGAGGCCAGATTGTGGGAACTTTTTAATGCGGTTACGGCTGATGATACGGTACAGGCGGCAGACCGGCGTATTCTAACGACGTTTCTCTTGAACTATATGAGTTCTCGACGGAATTTTCCCTCTATTGATGTAGCTGTAGACCGGTATATAAAAGTGTTTCCTGATGAAAAATGGATATTATCCTGGCGTCTTGCAGCCGATGCATCCCGGGGATTGGCAATACTCAATCTTGTTTCTGATTCCAGTGATGGAAGCAGCCCCTATGAGGAGTTTCGTAAACTTGCTCTGATAGAGCGGAGCTGGAGGGCTCTCCATGACTCAGCACTTTTTGCAATAATGGTATCTGATGAAATAGGGGTAGTTTTAAAACGTCATTATCAGTCGGAATATGACGGGAGTATTTCTGAAGAACAAGCGACGGTTATGGATGCAGCTTTGCTGGGTCTTCTAAAATCCTACAGGAAATTACCTCAGTTCAGGGAAACTCCTTTAGAAGATAGAATCGAAAATCTTGAGAATAGACGTGAAGATATTCTGGAATCTGCATTTTATAAAAATCTGGAATCCTCGGGGAATAAAGGGGATAATGCCCGGTCGGCAGCAGCGGCAGTTCTCAGAAGAAAATCAGCATCTATACTTGATAATGCACTTATAGACCTTTCAGGGCTTGATTTGTCATCATTGGATTTGAGTGATAAAGACCGGGTTGAGTTACTGTATATGCAGGCCGTTCTATTGAAGTACACCGGCAGACTGGAAGATTCAAAAGAAAAAGCCCGGGAAGTATTGGCAATTATCCCGGAACACGCTGGTGCCGGGGAACTTTTAAACGAGGTAAAACCGTGATATCCATAAAAAATACCATGCAGCAGGATGGAATCCGCCGTTCGGCAAATCTTCTTTCAGCTGTTTTTTCCCGTATCGGAACACTCATTAAACCTGGTATAACCACACTCGAGATAGACAGAGTGGTGGAAGAAACCATAAAAGCAGGCGGCGGTATACCTGCATTTCTCGGGTACGGAGGGTTCCCCGCGTCGGTGTGTACTTCGGTGAACGATCAGGTTATTCATGGTATCCCCGATGGAAATTCGCTTAAAGAAGGTGATATCATCGGTTGTGATATAGGTGTTATTCTGGATGGTTATTTCAGTGATTCAGCAAAAACATTTGCCGTAGGTGAAATAGCCGCAGATACCCGGCGTCTCCTTGATGCCACTAAGAACTCTTTAAAAGCGGCTATAGAAGTCTGTAAACCCGGCAACCGGGTGAAGGATATCGGAAAGGCCGTTACCGAATCGGTAAAGCCCTATGGATATGGTGTTGTTTACAGTTACTGCGGCCATGGGGTGGGCCTGTCCCTTCATGAAGATCCGCAAATCCCCAATTACTACCCGTCCCGGGGACTTAATCCCCGGCTGAAACCCGGTATGGTTATTGCTATCGAACCCATGATTAATGCAGGTACAGCAGATGTTGAGGTACTGGAAGATGAATGGACGGTAATAACCGCCGACGGTCTCTTGAGTGCCCATTTTGAGCATACTATTCTGATAACAGGGAAATCATCGGAAGTTCTGACTTCCTGGGGGGACTGATGCGGAACACGCCTCGAATATCCGTTTTTGTCGGTCTTCTGATAGGAGCTATTACCGGTTATGCTCTCTTTGTCACCGTTGCATGGCTGAAACCTTCGCTGATACCGGTTCAGCAGGTTCAGGCCCAGCAGTCACAAGAATCCCTATATACCGAAGCTGAAAAGGTTCAGGAGGTCTTCAGGGCCGTCAGTGCAGAGGTTCTTCCATCTGTTGTAGAGGTAACGGTAAAATCTGAGGGACTTGTTCCCCAGAGCGGAGATACCGATCAGCCCTGGAACGATTTCTTTCAGAACCCCCAGAATGAAGATGGTACGCCTCAATACTTTCAAAGTCAGGGTCTGGGCAGCGGCATTATTATTGAACGCCGTGATGATGATTATTTTGTTCTCACAAATGCCCATGTTGTCGGAGATTCCGAAGAAATATATGTCAAGCTGAACGGCGGCAGTACCCTGCCTGCTGAACTTGCAGGTAAAGATGAACGAAAAGATCTGGCTCTACTGAAATTCTCATCCCCGGATATGGATCTGCCGGTTATCCGTCTCGGAGACTCGGATAAACTCTACGTCGGAGACTGGGTTCTGGCCTTCGGCAGTCCATTCGGTTATGCCCAGTCAGTCAGCTCGGGGATAGTCAGTGCCCTTGGGCGTCAGGACGGCCCCGGGGATAACATCAACGATTTTATTCAAACTGATACCTCGATAAATCAGGGAAACTCCGGTGGCGCCCTGGTTAATATCCGCGGTGAGCTTGTTGGCATTAACACTTATATTACCACACCTAACAGCGGGAGCATCGGTCTGGGATTTGCCATACCCGTAAATAACATCATTACCAGTTTCCGGCAGCTTATCGATTTTGGCGAAGTCCGGTACGGATGGCTGGGAGTGAGCCTCGGTGAAATAGCTGCAGAGTCAGCTGAATCTCTGGGTTATGAAGTGGGCGAGGGAGCAATGGTATATCAGGTTTTTGAAGATTCACCGGCTTATGAAGCAGGCCTTCAGCCCGGCGATCTGATTAGCTCTCTTGATGGAAAACCTGTTGTGAACAGTGAGCGCCTTATTTACAGGGTTGGCGACAAAGCACCGGGAGATATCGCCCTGTTCACGATAAACCGCTTTGGAGAAGCCTTTCAGCTGAAAGCAGAGATGGGTGCCCGGGAAGGTGAAGAGGCCGTCAGAGCTCTTCACGGCCGTGCTGTCCCCGGTTTTGTAGCAGCTCCTTTAGTTCCGGATTTAAGAGAACTTATGAATTTGCCCGACGAAATAAACGGCGCAGCCGTGGCGGAAGTTTATCCCAGAACATATGCTCAATCTATCGATCTCAGAGCTGGAGACATCATCACCGCAGTCAACAATAAAACAATCGTCAGTCTCAAAGATCTCTATCTTGCCATCGGACCGTTATCTGAATCCTCGCCTGAATATACCGTTTTTAGAAATGGAGAAACCATCAAACTGGAAAACAGTCCGGGAGAAAGCTCATGAAGAAAGAATTCCTGCCCTACAGTATGGTCCGAAACGATGCTCTGAAGCTTGCCAAACGCATCTGGGATGATGGGTTCATGCCCGATGTTATTTATATCCCCCTTCGCGGCGGTGCATATATGGGCAATGTCTTCAGTGAGTTTTTCAAGCTGGTAAATACCAGAGACCGTCCGGTATTTTATGCTGCTGTAGTGGCCCGGTCGTACACGGATATTCATCAGTCAGGTCGTGTCAGAATTGACGGCTGGACCTACGATCCGGAACATTTGCGCAGCGGAGACAAGGTTCTATTTGTTGACGATATATTCGACACAGGCCGAACCATTAATCACCTTGTTGAATGCATCCTGGACAAGGGCTTACCCCGGGAAGACGTTAAAATTGCTGTTCACGACTATAAAGTAGCCGCCTACCGGGAACAGCTGCCCATCACTCCCGACTACTGGTGGCGGAAGCTTGAAGTAGACAAGCCTGAGAATGACTCCTGGATCCATTATCTGAGCCACGAGCTGGAAGGACTTACCGATTTGGAAATAGAAGAACAGTACCTGGCCACCGATCCCGATCTGGCTGATGTGTTCGATCTTATCCGAAAATCCCGGATTGTTGGCTGACCTCTGACGCAGGGCGGATTATTCGATCGTCCAACTTGGGTAAGGATCACTTATATCATCAACATTGAGTTTCCATATTCCGAAGTTCCTGGTTGAGGCATAGAGAAAATTGCCATCCTCGGGAATACTCATGCCGATTATAGTTGCCAGGGACAGGTCGCTGACACTGTAATTTGTTTTAAGGGCCAGAGAATAATTATCCCAGCTTGTATCAATTACCCAGGTGGACGGATCGTCATTTGTCACGTCTATTTCGTTGTACCCCGATGCGATACGATACGTACTTCCGTCGATGTAGCTGCTGGTACCGGCAAGTACCAGATGCTTGGAATCACTGGTACCGGCATATTTATCAGAGACATTAATGAAATTTGTTGTCAAATAATCCGTTGAGGTCCCATCGAGACTGGTCCAGGTTGCGCCGTCATCCAATGTAGCAAAAACAGGAAGAGTTGAATCATAAAGAAATGTAGCAGCAACAATGAAAGCATCTCCAGTACTGCCGGAAATACTGCTGCGGTCTATCCAAGTAATTCCCGTTGTGGCGACGTTAGAGCCGTCTATTTTGCCATCACCTTCAATCGTTCCATTCCCATTAAGAAGGATTCCGCCGTTGCTTGCAAAAATATTGATTGTTGCAGTAATCAGGACCTTTGTTATAGTCCCGTTGCTGGCAACACCGGTGATGTAACGGGCCATGTTTGTACCGTCCAAATCGGGTTGAGGACCGGGATCAGTCCAGTCGGCTGCCGTATTCGGTGCATCAAAGCGGTAGAGATGAGATCCGGTGAAACCGGCATCCTCTTTGGCATCTATAGAACCGTAGACACCGGTATGTTTCAGTACATTTACGTAAACCGCACCAGCAGGATCGGGGCAGTACAGTCTTACCGTCTGATAGTTATTGGACGTCGAGTTCCATTTTTTATTCAGATCTGTATAGCTGACGTTTGCTCCGTCATAGCTGTCCAGGGTAAACAGACCGACAGTGTAACTATCACCGATCACCTTGTAGAGAGCCAGATAAATACGCTGGTCGGTTGCAGCCATGGCCTGCACACCATCCCAGCCATTCATGGATATCGGGCGCCACAGTCGTGCAAGATCAGTATCACCGGCAGTATTATCCTTGGCCCATAATCCGGGACCCGAGGCGAAGAAATAATACTTGTTCGTAACGGCATCAGGATTGATATGAACTACCGGGCGGGCACTGATACCTTCAGGAAGTATTCCCGGATCAATCTTTTCCGCTACAGCTACAACAGCAAATATTCCAGCTCCTGTGCAGCTGCTTAGTAATAAAATGAGAATTAACGTTATGGCCGATATAAATAAACTGATTTTCTGTCTTTTCGTCATCAGAAGTGGTACTCCGCACTGATATTGATATCCATGAAATTCACCAGAGAATCAAAACGTTCATCATTAGAATTCAATTGGGGAATAAACCAGTAGGTGATATCCATTCCGAAAGACCATTCCACATTCCAGTCAAAGTAGACTCCGAATCCAGGTCTGATCAGCGGATCGACAGTGAACTCCTCCTTCCAGGAGGTCATATTGATTCCCAGAGCCAGATGAATTGGTATTGTCAATCGGCTGAATGGATGAAATTCGTAACTGCCCTTTACTGTAATTGGAATCATATACAGCAAATTACGATTGATGTCCCATTTAAAAGTTCCGCCGAGCTGCAGTCCAACCTTCACGTTGGCGGATAGATAAAAGCTGTATGAGAGAGACCCCATTCCTCCTGCAGACAACTGTGTATCAACAACCCCTGCCGGATTTCCGGTTTCAGAATTGTCGTTCAGCAGCACTGTAAAAAGAGGGATGATGACACCGGCGGAGATGGAAAAAGCCTGATCCCCCAGTGATCGCTGGTTTGTCCGGCTCTGAGGTGTTAACGGTCCCTGTTCAGGAGCTTCTTCCTGAGCCCATAGAACTACGAAGTTCAGTAATAATAGTGATCCGGCTATAAGAATCAGCTTTTTAAGCAATGGTTACCCTCAATGTATAAAAAATGCCTTGCGAATCCTATCATATAGGAATCAACCTCATCAATATATTCACAGGATAGGAATATTTCAGTATTGTCATGGTATGAGTGCGAAATTAATTGATGGAAAAGCCATTGCGTCAGATCTTCACAGTCAGTTAACCGAAGAGGTTAAGGCCCTGGTTGCCGAAGGGATTCGTCCCGGACTGGCTGTCGTTCTTGTTGGTGATAATCCTGCCAGCATGTCTTATGTTACCGCCAAAGAGCGAGCCTGCGATAAAATCGGGATATATTCCCGGGATCTTCGCCTTCCTGCGGAGACTTCACAGGAGAAGCTTCTGGAGCTGGTAGCTGAATTGAATGCCGATCCCCAGATAAATGGGATACTGGTTCAGCTTCCTCTTCCCGATGGATTTGATGAAGAAACGGTTATAAATGCGATATCCCCGGACAAGGATGTAGATGGTTTTCATCCTGTCAGCATTGGCCGGCTGGTGCTTAACCTGGATGGCTTTATTCCCTGTACCCCTCATGGTGTTATAAAAATGCTGGAAGCCTCGGGTGTAAAAATTGAAGGCTCTGATATTGTTATTGTCGGACGAAGCCGTATTGTAGGGGCTCCTCTGGCCAATCTCTTGTTCAGGAAAGCCCCGGGGGGTAATGCCACTGTGACTGTCTGCCATACCAGAACTAAAGATTTGGCGGAGAAAGTCAGACAGGCCGATATTGTAATAGCTGCAACCGGCCGCCCGAATACCGTTACAGCGGATATGGTGAAAAAAGGTGCAACCGTTATTGATGTGGGTGTGAACCGGATTGAAGATGCGTCAAAGAAACGCGGTTACCGTCTAGTCGGAGATGTTGATTTTGATGCTGTGAAAGAAGTTGCAGGTGCCATTTCTCCGGTACCCGGCGGAGTGGGTCCTCTAACTATTTCAATGCTTCTCTGGAATACTGTTGCTTCAGCCAGGATGGCCGGTGCAAAACATTCCTGATTGCTATTATACTAAACGTATCGGGGGGCCAGAATGCCTTTAAAGTTGATTGGATTCATTGTTACTCTACTTATCATTATTACTTTTATCGGAGTAAATCTCGATAACAGTTCGGATATCAGGATATGGTTCGGGGAGAAAGGCCTCCTGACTGACGTTCCCATTTTTGTCAGTTTTTTTGTTATGTACCTCATCGGGGTTCTCTCCGTCGTTCCGTTTCTACTGGGCTGGAAGATGAAAAAAAGATATTCAGAAAAAAAAGATCAAACAGATTCAGATCCTGCCGTGGAAAAAGAGAAGAAGAACGTACGGGTACTTGGTTCACGTAAAAAACGGAAGAAAGAGTCGGAAGAAGTTTCGAAAGATGCCGTTGATGGGACTGATGAGGAACCAGAGAAAGCCGATCTGTCCTGAAAACCATGAGACGTGGATTTAAACTTTTCCAGCTTCTCAGTATTCTATTAATCGGTGTTACCGCATTTACTGATGAACTTGATGATGCAATGGAGCTCGAACGTTCGGGAAACGTATTACAGGCAGTACAGGAATATCTGAACTGGCTTGAAGATTATTCGGGTGATTCCCGATTTCCCGATGTTTTGCTTCATACTGCATCCCTCCATGAGAATCCCGTTGATGCACTTGATACTCTGGAACGTTTTCTGCCCGGTCTGAAAGCTGCTGATACTCCGGAGGTTCTCGTAAGAATGGCTGGACTGTCATCCACTCTGGGATATCCCGGTATAGCTGCATCTTTTTTTCAAAGAGCATCAGCTTTCGGCGGGCCGGATGCAGATCAGTGGGTTTATGATTCTTTGTGTCTCCGGTTTATCATGGGAGAGTATGCTGAAGTTCGGGTTGAGGCACTGAGTCTGGCAGCAAATACCCGGGAGCCTGTCCTCAGGGACAATACGGCAGCGTTGGCTGCACTGTGCCTTGCATACGATGGAGGCAGTTCTGATTCAGTAATGAATGCCATCGATGAATTAAACCGATATATCAATAAAAATTCACAGGTGAGATCACCGCTCTTGTGGTTTGCTCTGCACGAAATTGCACTCCTGGCCGATGATTCACAAGCTCTGCGGTTTTCTGAGAATAAACTGCATGAAAAGTTTCCATCCACTCTGGTCCGTTATATTATCGATTCAAAAGTACTCAAATGGGATTCACCCTCATCGTTTATTTTCCGTCCTGTGAATACTGCGGGGAAATCGGTACAGGTAGGAGCCTTCAGCAGTAGAGATTCAGCTGCCGATTTAAGACTCCGTCTGGAGAATGACAATTTTATTTCATGGATAGAGCAGAATGGTGAGATGTGGCGGGTTTTTGTAAATGACCCTTCAGGAGATGCCGTTTCCCGGCTTAATGCCGCCGGTTATGACTCACTGTTCTGAGGCGTCAGCACTTCTATTTGCTCAAAACGTCTTGCAGCTGCTCCGGTTTCCCTTATCTGATCGACTCTGAGTTTTGCAGGAGTCAGGGAAAGCGACCTTATGATACGTGTAGGATCCTTATCTTCCTCATAATCGGCAAGCCAGTTTGTTGTTTCTTCCAATGCCCCGTTTTTCTTCATAAACTGAATCTGGAGGACCATCTTGTCACCCAGAGAAAACAGAGATGATGTTCCCATTCTCGTTTTATTATTTTCAGTCCATTTGATACCCGGCATGTCAAAAACAAGGTCAGCTCCGTCAGAGCTCTGCCACACACCGGTGAGTTTTATCGGCGAAAGTATCGGTTCCAGTGAAGACTCTGAGTTCAGTATCAGCTGCAGAGCCGGACTGAGCCTGCGGTAAGTTCCATTCCAATTGGCTGCGGCCCGCCATAGCTCAATACGGTCGTAGGATTCAGCACTGACTGATACCGTATCGTACATACTGGGTATGATGGCGTTGCTCACCCGGGTATAAAGTCGTTTTGCTGTTGTACGGTGGCTGACTCCCCAGGTGAACACCTCTTCGATTGATCCGTTGTAGAACAGAATTTCCCGGGTGTCAGGGTCGAAATACAGCATGTCCAGAAAAGAGCCATTACCGGTTTCCCGGTACCAGGCACCACGTAGAAACATTTCATATACTGAAACATCACCTGCATATACCTGTGCAATTCGTTCTTCCTGAATCGTTTCTCCTCTCACACTTTTTGATTTGCCCTGTGTAAAGGCAAATAACCCTGAATCCCAATCCCATTCGGTTTCTATCAGGTCCATGCTGTTTTCAGACTCAGGATCCTTTTTCTGAACAATAATCCGGTAAGGGTCTCCAGCGCTCAATCCGCTGTAATAGCCCGGAGTTCTCTCTGATGTGACAATATCAATATTTCCTTTCACCCTGAGACTGAAGACTCGCTTGAAGTCATTAATTTCACCTTTCTTGGGAACTGCATAAACATCCGTAACATGTCGGCCCTTCTCATCAAAACCGGTTATAATAATATCGCTTCGACCGTTTCCCGTTAAATCATCAGAGCGCAAGGTGATTCCCGTCAGTGTTCTGGTACTCAATGGGGCAGTCCAGACAATATCGTACTGATTCCTGATGGGATTTGTGGATGCTATCATCAGAACAAGTGATGAATCGGCCTTATCCAGGGGAAGTGCAACGAGTACCTGTTCGTCTGACTGTTCAAGATCCAGATTCCCGTCCAGAATTGCCAGAATGTTGTAATTATCCCCGGGGTTAACCAGGGGGAGTACCGTATCATTTTCCTCAGATCGAATATCACCGCTATTGGTTTTATCTGTAGATTCAATGCTTATATGAGGAGTGAGAACTCCTGCATTTAATGATTCGTCATTTGTTTTTTGGCGAGAACATGAGGAGATTATCGTTAAAATTACAAGTATGACGAAAAGGAGCTTATAGCTTCTGGAAAAAATCATGTCAGATTATGTGAAGTACGGGCGCATCGCTTCAAGGACTTCTTCCTGAATTTCCATAAATGGTTTCTCAAATCCGAATCCTGAAGCAGTTTTATGCCCACCGCCATCAAAAATATGCGAGACTGCAGCACAATCCACTTCTCCTTTTGACCGCATAGAGCATCGTTTAACCCCATGTTCATTTTCTTTGAAGAAGACCGATACCCGGACTTCACCGCATTGGAGAGGGAAATTTACAATTTCCTGGCTTTCCTCGTAGTCGGCTCCCGAAGCAATCAGAGTATCCCTCGGCATAATTTGAACGGCAACCCGGTCTTCTTCGTAAAGCATCATGGTACTGGTTACCAGAGATGCCAGCATCAGGGCACCTTTGGATTTACTTTCATAGAGATTTGAAAATATTTCGTTGGGGATGGCACCGCTTGATACGAGAGTTTCGGCTATCCGAAAAGTTCTTGCTTGAGTTTTCGGATAGACAAACGATCCGGTGTCGTAAACAATACCGGTATAAAGGGCTACTGCCACATCCCTTTTAAAACCCACTCTCATGGCTTCCAGTACCCTGAATATCATTTCACAGGTTGAGGATGCATTGGGAACCAGCCAGTTACTGTATTCTATTGTTTTTTTCGGGCTGTGGTGATCCAGAACAACCACTTCCCGGCATCCAGTAAGCACTACATCAACCATAGAGCCGATATTGGAGGGTTCCGTATCCAGAACAACTAGAATCCAACTCCCGAGATCTTCCGGATATTCAGCATCAACATTCACGGTTTTAATCAGTTTTTTCTGGTCAAAGAAATTATACTTATGTGCAGGTGGGTCGGAATTGAGAATCCGGACTTCTTTTCCGATGTCCAGCAGAACTGAGCAGAGTGCATATTCAGCACCCAGTCCGTCCCCATCAGGTGATTCATGAGTTGTGAGAAGAAATTTATCATTCTCGTCAAAATATTCGCGAATGTCATCGAGAGTCATGTATAAAGACAATATAGTAGGATTAATGAATTATTTCTAACGAAAAAGGATAATCTTTCTTGAAAACCATGCCTGACTGCATAGTAGCCGCAGGCGGCTGTTCAAGCCGCATGAAAAACTGGAAACTTTCTCTACCCTGGGGTAATCTTACAATTATTGAAAAAGTTGTTGGTGAAGCTCTTGATGCCGGCTGCAGAGTTGTAGTTGCCGGAGGTTATCGTTTTTCCGACCTGAAAGGCCTATTCAGCGGGACTCCACAATCAAGGAGACTTAGCTTTCATTATTCACCCGGATGGGAACTGGGCATGGATGAAACGGTACGCTCGGCATTGGATTGCATTGCTTCAGACTGCTTCTTTGTTGTTCCGGCAGATATGCCTTTGATTACAGCTGAAGATTACCGGAAACTGTCTTCTCTTTATGAGGGGAGAAATGTTTCTGTAATGCGTCCTGTATTTTCCGGAAAACCGGGACATCCGGTTCTCTTGGGTCCTGCAGCAGCAGAGACTTTACGGCATTCAGCTTCCGGCACACCGATCCGTAACATACTTTCAGGGTTGGAAACGTTCATGGTGAGCTGGGATTATGATGGTGTAATCATGGATATTGATACGGTTGAGTCCTACAGTGAGCTCAGACCGAAAATAATGAAACAAGTGGGGGATTGAAAGGTATGACGAAGACAGGGCGCGGTCGTTATTACAGGATTAAACCGATTGAGGGTTTCTTAAATCGGGATGTCGCCATCAGCGCCGCATGGATGGATGAGTACCGGGAGAGAGTTTTTGATCAGATTGAAGATTTACCTGTTGAGGCTCTTAATTATGAGGCAGCGGGAACAGGTCTTACAATCGGACGTCTGTTGCTGCATATGGCCTGGGCCGAAACCTTCTGGATAGGCCGGATTTCCGGATATAAAGTTCCCGCCGATCTGGCTGCACCCCTGGCCCCCGGCTCTCTGGATCATTTTGATAAAAAACCTGAGAAATCTCCGGAAGCTGATACTCTTATCTCCCTGTGCCGCCGGGTAAGGGATGAAATGACTATCCCCGGTTTGGTAGCTGTTGAAGATGTTGATGCCGAATGCTGGGAAGACGGCAGCACTTTCCGCGGAGTCCTGGGTCAGCTCCAATGGCATTGGATATATCATAGCGGACAGGTTGGACTTATCCGTTATGAATGGGGCTCTGATTATGAATGGAGTATGGGGAGTCCTATGGCTCCGGAAGGATAGTGCTGATATTCAGAAGAAACCAGTGGGTATTCTCCAGTCAGGGGTTCTTTGCCCAGTCCCTCAGGCGCAGTCCTTCTACACTTATAATTTTTTTTATGTTGTTGGATACAAGGGTGAGAGCCAGGCTTCTTGCATGACCGGCAATGTGAAGGTCGTTGACACCTCTCATCATAATGAAGAACTTCCAATCTTGAAATAAAGTCTTCAACATTTCTCATGTTCTTTTGCTCTATTGGGGCTCAGCCGCTTCGGCTCGGCCATGAGGGAAAATGTTAATTTGATTTGTTTGGGATTCAGCGTCTGATGCCCTTTGGGCTCAGCCGCTTCGGTTCGGTAATGTGCGAGCAAGCTCGCCCATTACCCTCACTCTCAGCGTCTGATCAGAATCGAACTGACGTCTTTAGCTTGGAAGGCTAAGGTAATACCATTATACGACAGACGCGGGTGAGGAAGACTTTATAGATGTTGGCCTGCTTGGTCAAGCGGTCTTTTGAAATCTTACGGGACTTGAATTTTTCATGTTTTTCCGGGCATGATTCTGCATGGAAGCAAGAGACCCATTTTTGAATATTTCCCCTCTGGATCATCGGTACTGGTCGGCCAACAAGGAGCTTTTTGACTCTCTGGCCGAGACACTCAGTGAGAGAGCGTCTGTACGTTATCTCGTTATGGCTGAGGTTTCGCTATTGCGGGCCCACATTAAAGGTCATTTTAACAGCAACTCTCTAATGCTCGAAGAAATCAGCAAGCTGGAGACGCTTGTCAGTCCCGATGAAGTCGCTGCAGAAGAGGAAATTACCCGGCACAACATAAGGGCCCTGGTAAATGTGATACAGCGCTATCTCTCCGATGAATTGAAGCCCTGGGTCCATCTGGGGGCTACATCTGTGGACATACTGGATACGAGCATGGCAATGAGAATCCGGGATGCCATGCGGAATACGGTTATTCCTCTCCTGCTGGATCTTCTGGACAGTCTTATTCTCATCACGGTTGCCGAGGCCGAAACACCGCAGGTTGGACGAACCCACGGTCAGCTGGCGGTACCCATCACCTTCGGTTTCACCATGGCCGAATATGTCTCTCGGCTGGGACAGTCAATCGTGGAGATTGAGAAACGCTCAGGTGATTTGCGTGGGAAACTGGCCGGTGCCGTTGGAGCCTATAACGCCACCAGCCTGATCAGTATCGATCCTGAAAAGCTGGAAGATGAATATCTGTCGGAACTGGGGCTTAAAAGGGCAGAGTATGCCAATCAGATTGTGGAACCAGAACATCTGCTTCGGCTGCTGCTGGAGATTAATGCAGCCTTCGGAATCATTGCCAATCTGGCTGACGATCTACGTCATCTGCAGCGCTCGGAGATCGGGGAGGTGACTGAGTCTTTCGGAAGCGGTCAGGTGGGTTCATCCACTATGCCCCAGAAGCGTAATCCCTGGAACAGCGAGCATGTAAAGAGTCTCTGGAAGGCCTTTGCCCCTCGTATCATGAGTTTTTACATGGATCAGATTTCTGAGCATCAGCGCGATCTTTCCAACTCGGCCTCAGGACGCTTTGTTACTGACTACATTGCCGGTTTTGCCGCTGCAGCTGCCAGGATGAACAAGGTGGTAAAGGGACTGGCGGTGAGAAAGGAAAAGATGGCAGAGAATCTTTCAGGACTGGGAGACGGGGTACTTGCTGAACCAACCTATATTCTCCTGGCACTGTCCGGCCACGGTGATGCCCATGAAATTATCAGAAAGGCAACCCTTGAGGCGGACTCCTCAGGAAGAAAACTCAGCCGGGTGCTCAAAGAGGATTATCCGGAAGAATGGCAGTCTCTTTCAGACCGCCTGGAGGCTGTACTGGGGATTTCTGCAGATTCTTTTTATGCAAATCCAGCGTCCTACAATGGCCTGGCGGCCAAAAGAGCTGTAAATCTATCCGAACGATACACGATAATATCCCGGGAAATAAGAAAAAAGGTGGGCGAATAATGGAAATAATTGAGGCCTTGAGTTATGACGATGTCCTTCTGGCACCGCACTATTCAGAAGTTCTACCGGGAAACACCAAAGTAATAACCAATCTGACAAAAGGTATCAAGCTGACCGTTCCGATTATCTCGGCAGCCATGGATACGGTTACCGAAGATTCCATGGCCATTGCCCTGGCTTTAAACGGCGGTGCCGGGGTGATTCACCGGAATCTTCCCCCGGAAGAGCAGGCCCGGCAGGTGGGAAAGGTAAAGCGTTTCTTGAACTGGATTATTGAAGATCCGGTTACGATTACCACCGGTTTAACCCTGGCCGAGGTGAGAAAAACCATGGATGACACCGGGGTAACAGGTCTCCCGGTTCTGGATGACGGAAGGGTAATCGGGATTATCACCGAACGGGATTTGAAGTTCAACGTCCATCCTGAAGATCTTGTGGATGATGTCATGACCCGGAATCTCGTACTGGAACATGGGACCCCTACCGAAGAAACAGCCCGGGACAAGTTCGATAAACACCGGATTGAAAAATTACCTGTGGTTGATGATGAGGGACGCCTCACCGGGCTTATCACCGTCAGGGATATGGAAAAGCACCGGGATTACCCCGATGCCGCCCTGGATAAAAACGGGAGCCTCATCGTCGGGGCGGCGGTGAGTCCCAATGACTGGAAAATCCGTATCCCCGGACTGGCGGACTGTGGTGTTGATTTTCTTGTCCTGGATACCGCCCACGGTTCATCAATGGAAGTATTAAAATCCGTTGCCCAAATAAAAAAAGCCTATCCGGATATACCCCTGATCGGTGGAAATATTGCCAATAAAGACGGTGCCAGGAGATTGGTGGAAGCAGGCTCTGATGCGGTGAAAGTCGGGGTGGGGCCGGGTTCCATCTGTACCACCCGTATCATTGCTGGGATCGGTGTCCCCCAGCTGACTGCTGTTGCCGAGGCGGTTGAGGCCTGCGACCCCCACGGAATTCCTGTTATTGCCGACGGAGGAATAAAATTTTCAGGTGATATCGTCAAGGCCATCGGCGCCGGAGCATCAACGGTGATGATCGGAAATCTCTTTGCCGGACTCAAGGAATCACCGGGCCGGGAAATTATTTTCGAAGGCCGGATATTCAAGTCCTATAGAGGCATGGGTTCTCTGGGGGCCATTCATTCCGGCGGCGGCGATCGATACCAGATGGCCAAGGGGGAGGATCCGGTTCCCGAGGGTATTGAAGGCCGTGTTCCCTACAAAGGCGAACTGGCTCCTTATCTGCATCAGCTGGTAACAGGATTAAGAAAAGGCATGGGGTACACAGGATGTGCCACCTTGGAAGACTTGCGCAAGTACCGGCGTTTCATCAGAATATCCGCGGCCGGTCTCCGGGAGAGCCATGCCCATGACATCAATATCACCCGGGAAGCACCGAATTATACCAGATCCTAGGGGCTTTCCACTTTTTTAACAGAATAAAGGCGGTAAATAATGAATTTAGTCGTAGTCGGCGCCCAGTGGGGCGACGAAGGTAAAGGGAAAATGGTGGATTATCTCTCGGAGGAAGCCGAACTGGTTGTTCGTTTCTCCGGCGGGGCCAATGCCGGCCACACAATTAAAGTGGAAGATAAAACGTTTGCCGTTCACCTGATTCCTGCCGGTATAATCTCTCCGGGTAAAACCGTTGTTCTGGGTAACGGCATGGTAATAGATCCTGCATCCATGTTCGAAGAACTGGCGGGGATTGCTTCCCAGGGAATTGACTGGGAGGGCCGTGTAGTTGTTTCCGACCGGGCCCATCTTGTACTCCCCGGATATAAGAGTGAAGATCGAACCATTGATGAAAACCGGGCCAGGCCCATCGGCACAACAGGCCGGGGTATCGGTGTGGCCTACGGGAAAAAAGCCTCCCGTGACGGAGTGAGGGTGGCCGATCTCTGGGACCCGGTTGTCTGGAATGCTTTGAGTAAGTCCGACAGAGAGTGGCTGGAACCCTTCAAGGAACGCCTGGCCTCGATGAAGGTGAACCTGGCTGATTTCATGATGAAAAATCAAGATAAAAATATACTCCTGGAAGGGGCTCAGGGAGCTCTGCTGGATCTTGACCATGGAACCTATCCCTACGTGTCTTCGGGTATCTCCACAAGCTCCGGCGCAGCCATCGGTGCTTCCATCGGACCCCGGAAAATCGATAAATGTCTCGGAGTCCTCAAAGCTTACCAGACCAGAGTTGGAAACGGGCCCTTTCCAACAGAAATGCTGGTAGGTGATGATGCAGAACTTGCAAAGACGATCCGGGAGCTGGGACATGAATACGGTGTAACCACCGGCCGTCCCCGGAGAATCGGTTTCCTGGACCTTGTGGCTCTTAAATATTCCGGCTGGGTAAACTCCCTGGACGGATTTATCCTGTCCCACCTGAACATCTACGATGGTTTTGAATCTTTGAATGTCTGTACAGCTTATGAACTGGATGGTGAAACCATCGATTACTTCCCTGCAAACATTGCAGAATTGGAGAGGGTTAAGCCCGTTCTGAAAACCTTCCCCGGTTGGGAGGGTAAGGTAGGCGATGCACGCAAATGGGATGAGATTCCCGCAGCTGCGAAGAAAATTGTTGAGTTTATCGAGGAATACACCGGAGTGCCCGTGCATGGATACTCAGTTGGGCCCCTGCGTTCTGAAACATTCATGAAGGTGGAGCCGTGGACCGTATCCTGATATTGGATTTCGGCGGGCAGACCACTCAGCTCATCGGAAGACGTATTCGGGATTTCGGTGTGTATTCCGATATTGCACCCGGGGATGCGGATCTTTCCGAATACCTTCATGATGGTGTGAAAGGTATTATCCTCTCCGGCTCACCTGAATCCTCATGGAAACAAGGCAGCCCTGAACCGGATAAAGCTGTTTTTGCCTGCGGTCTTCCCGTACTGGGGATATGCTACGGTTTTCACCGGCTCACAATTTCCGGCGGTGGTGAAGTTAAACCACTTCCCCATGAAGAATACGGGCGCTCCGCCGTTAACCGCCGGGGTGAAAATCCCCTGTTCAAAGGCATACCCGGGAAATTTGCATCCTGGATGAGTCACGGGGACAGTGTAGCCGTTCTGGGGAAAGACTATGAACTCATTGCCGAAAGCGAGAATGGTGTACCTGCTGCCGCCGCCCATATCAGCAAACCTTACTGGGGGGTGCAGTTTCACCCCGAAGTAAGTCACTGCGAGTACGGCGTTGAATTACTGGAGAATTTCTCCTGCGGTATCTGTGGGGCATCTAAAGAGTGGACCCTTGAGCAGTACATCCAGGAGGAATCTTCAGCCCTCAGAGAAAAGGCCGCCGGCCGGGACGTTCTACTTCTGATTTCCGGCGGGGTGGATTCCACCGTGGCGGCGGCCCTGCTTCTCAAGGCCCTGCCCCGGGAAAGCATCTGGCTGATGTACATCGATACCGGGATGATGAGAAAGGGTGAGAGTGAAGAGGTAGCGGAGAATCTGAAGGCCCTGGGGGCCGAGAACCTCCTTCTCATCGATGCGGGAAAAAGGTTTCTGGAGCCCCTGGAGGGGGTCAGCGACCCGGAAAAGAAACGAAAAATTATCGGAGATGTGTTTATACAGGTTCAGGAGGAGGAAGTTGCAAAGCTACTGCCGGATGGGTATCTTCTGGCCCAGGGTACCCTCTACACCGACCTCATTGAATCCGGTCAGGGTGTGGGTAAAAAGGCACAGCTGATAAAAAGCCACCACAACGTCGGCACACCCCTTGTGAAAGCCAAGAGAAAAGCAGGTGAGCTGATAGAACCTCTGGATAAACTATACAAAGATGAGGTACGTCGCCTGGGAGAGCTTCTTGGAGTCTCTCCGGATATTGTCCATCGGCACCCCTTTCCCGGCCCGGGTCTGGCCATACGGATTCTTTCCGATATTACCGAAGCCAAGCTGAGCATACTTCGTGAAGCGGATGCCATTTACATTTCAGAGCTCCGTGAACGGGGATTGTACGATCAGATCTGGCAGGCTTTTTCGGTGCTTTTACCGGTGCGTTCTGTGGGTGTTACCGGGGATGCCCGGGAATACGGTTATGTGCTGGGTTTGAGAGCTGTGGTGAGCCGGGACGGGATGACCGCCGATGTCTATGATTTCCCCACGAAGGATCTTCTGGAGATTTCGGCCAAAATCACCAATACTGTGAAGGAAATCGGCCGGGTTGTGTACGATATATCTTCAAAACCACCGGCGACGATTGAGTGGGAATAATATAGTCTTGCAGTATAATTAGGGCATGAATCGTAAACGTGCAATAAGAGTCGCTGTATTATTTCTGGCAGTTTTATTGACCTCTTGCGCCGCAAGATCCGGGAATGAAGCTTATTATGAGGAATCAGACGACAGCGGAGCCTCTAATATGGCCCGGAGAGAAGCTTCATCGGTGGATATCGCCGGTGAACCGGCTCCTCTGGTGAGTTCCACAGCCGAATCTGTCCCCCTGCCGGAAGAAACCCCGGTTGAAAACAGAAAGAGAATCTACAACGGCTCTGCGGGAATCGTTGTAGAGGATCCTGAAGAAACACGTACTGCACTGGAAGATCTTACCACCGAATCCGGGGGCTATGTAGAAAGCAGCTACAGCGACTATATGGAACTCCGGGTTCCCGCTGAAGTTTTCAATGATTTCTTCCAGATGGTGTTAACCCTGGGAAGAGTTGAGTACAGCCGGGTGGAAACCCGGGATGTTACAGATGCCTTTGCCGACATTCAGCGTCGGCTGGCAACTGCAGAGGAAACCCGCAGCCGTCTCTATGTACTTCTGGAAAGAAGTACCGATCCCGGCGAACGGGCACAGATACTCAGGGAAATCGGACGTCTGACAGAGGAGATTGAATCCCTCAAACAGCAAACCGCCATTATGGAATCACGGATTGCTTTCTCCAGAATTACCGTTCAGCTGATTCCCAGGCTTCAGGGGGATTATTCCCGGGGAGATATTCCTTTCCCATGGATAGCCGAACTCGATCCTCTTTATCCCGCCGGTGACAGAGTGAGGGGAAAAGTTTCCCTGGATCCCGGTTCTGATTTTGCCGTTTTTTCCAGAGATTCAGTCTATATGGCGGAGGACAGCAACGGTACCCAGATAGTCGTTTCAACCGTACCCAACAGTCCCCGGGGTGATGCTATGTTCTGGCAGAGGGCCCTGGTTTACCATCTTGGCCCCTTTTACGCCGAATTAACTGAAAAAGCCTTGAGTTTCGGAGACAGGGAACTTCTGGGGGTGGAGCTTGTGAGCAAAGACAGGAAACCTTTCAAGTACTTTGTAGGCGTTATCGCCGACGGCAGGAATCTCTATGTAGTTGAGATTTTCTCACCGAAGGAGCGGCGGAAATTCGGATCCCTTTATCAGGCCTTTGCCGAGGGGGAGCTGAGATGAAAAAGATTATTCTCATCACTGTTTTATTGTCCGCTTTTCTCTCAATTGTTTCTCTTGCCGCAGAGGAAGACAGCCGTTTTATTACAGTTAATGCCTCGGTATTGGTTTTCGATCGCCGGGTTGCTTCTGATGAACTGGCCCATTGGGCGGAGGATAACGGCGGATATTTCACATGGAAGTCCGAAGAGGGGATACAGATCCGTGTTCCCGATGGGAAGGTAAAGGAGTTCAGAGGATTTCTCGATAATCTGGGTGAGTTTGTCATTCAGTACGATCAGTCCAGCATGGATTTGAGGGAGGAGCTCATGCACAGCCGCTCCGCCCTGGAAGCCCGGGAAGAAATAATGGCGAAGAATCTTTCCTATTTGAGCTCCTCGGATATGGAGGGAACCCTGGAGCTTGAAAAGGAAATCCGCCGTCTGATGAACGAAATCGACAGCTACCGGGGCCGACTGCAGTTATTGGAAAATGATAGAAAAATGGCCCGTATCGAAGTATCTCTAAGTTTCCATAATCAGACTGTACCGGATTCCAGGCCTTCCAACTTTCAATGGATCAATACTGTGGACTTCTATGATTTTATTAATATCTACATGATGAACAGCCGGGGTGTAGGATTCGGTTCACCGCCCATCCCGCTGCCTGAGGGATTTGCGCTGATTGAAAAATCTCCGGAGTTTCTGGCCATATCCCCTGAAGGAGTGCGGCTGCGGGTGAGAAGTGTCAAAAATTATCCCGAGCAGAACCTTGAGTTCTGGAGCGACGCCCTTGAAAAGGATTTTATCCGCCGGGGGTATCTCCCAGTGGACGCACAAGCGGCAATACGGGAGGACTGGGGAGATGGAAAGCTATTTTCCGTAATGCTCTGGGTGGTCCCTTTAGGAAAACAGAACTATTTCTACCTCAGTGGTATCCGGCTGAATGGACGGAAAATTCAAATTCTTGAGATGGCCGGGGAAGCTGAGTTTGTGCTGGGGTATCTGGGAGGGGAATAATCAGGTGGTGGGAATCGCCTTTCTTTCGCCGGCTTCCTGCCGGCTCTCTTCAGGCCGCTGGTTCATCCTGCCTCGGCGTCCATGCCTCGACTTGCTCCCTGTTAGGTCGCAACCGGATTCACCCTTCGATTCACGCCACCTATCAATAAAAAAGCCATCCGGCACCCTACGGGTGTCAGATGGCTTTTTGGAGGTGGCGGGAATCGAACCCGCGTCCGGTAGGTCAGAAAACGCACATCTACAGGTTTAGTCGTCCGATAAATTTTCGTGCACGGGGTGGGCGGTCGACGGCCGTCCGTGCCTTATCCTGCTTAATGTCCCTGAAACAGCCGCAGGCCGAAGTTCAGGTAAGTTCCGGTTTGTGTCGGATTAGCCGGTCCTCGGAACAGCGTCCCGGTAATCCGGGCTGTGTTATATTACGCAGCCATTGCGAGAGCGCCGTCGAATTCGACTACGATCTCATCTTCTTTTTTGGCACTTGAAAGTGTGCGCTAGTTTTAGGAGTTGGCGCTCCACCTGCAGTACGGCCCCTGTAATCCTCCCGTCGAAACCAGGGCACCCCCCCGGTTCAAAGTTAAAATACCCATCATGCGCTCTACTGTCAACTGGCGGGCACCCGAGCTAACGATGCAGCACAATCCAGATATGAAGTTTGTTTATCACTGACTCCATAGAGATATGAGAACATTCAGTAGCTGTGTACCGGCTGATTTGAATATGCAAACTATTACACAATAAAGAATTGATGTTTGATCGTTAGAGGATTCGAACCTCTGACCTTTGCCTCCGGAGGGCAACGCTCTATCCAGCTGAGCTAAACGACCGTGGTAAGGAACACTATCGATATGCTCCTTTTGAGTCAAGGCGGAAAACTGATGCAGCTTTTTAGTTTCAGATCTCCTCGGCAGACATGATTTTATTCACCCGGCGTTTATGGCGGTCGGTTCCGCCGTATTGTGCCTCAAGAAAGGCTTTGAGCATCTCCACCGGAGGTTCGGGGTATTCTATTCTACCGCCGAATGCGATGAACTGGCAGTTATTGTGTTCTTTGGCCATGGAGGCGGCATAAGTGTTCTGGGGCAATGCACAGCGGATGCCGTCTACCTTGTTCGCCGTAATTGATATACCGATTCCGGTACCGCAGCAGACAATCCCGTAATCATATCCGCCGGCCAGGAATTCCCTGCAGGCCTCAATTGCCTTGTCGGGGTAATCAACACTTTCACCCTCGGCGGCTCCAAGGTCGCTTACCACATGCCCCTGTTTTTCAAGCCATTCTTTAAGAGTATTTTTAATCTCGACAGCTCCATGATCGTTGGCAATAACAATTTTCATTTATTTCTCCAGTAAAATCGAAATATCCGGGGACTAACTTAAAAGAGTTTTATCATTGGTTAGACTCATCCCGCGAATATCATGAAAGCGTTTGACAAGTTCGTCTACTGTCAGCCGGGACTTTTCATCTCCTTCTGTTTCCAGAATAATCTCTCCCCGATCCATCATTATCAGACGATTACCAAAAACAAGAGCCATCTTCATATTGAAATTTCCGTAAAATCGACCTGTAAGTTCCAGCGCTTTCTCGGTATTCCTGGTATCCAGATCTGCTGTATGCTCATCGAGCAGAATAGGGTCCGGTGAAGAAAGTACCATCATAAGCATGGTAAGGGCCTGACGCTGCCCCCCTGAGAGCTGTCTGACATTATCGATCATCCGGTTTTCAAGACCCATCTCAAGTTGAGATAAAAGTTCATGGAACTCCTTTTTCTTCTGTTTATTCAGATTGATCCCCAAGCGAGGAACACTCAGTTTTCCTGAGCGGAACTGGGATCGGCGGAAAGAATTGGGATTCCTTCTTTAGTGGTGTTATCACACATAGAAACGCCTTAATTAGTCAATTGCAAAACTGTCATGTTGAATTATTGGTGAAATAATGGCGCCGGGAGAGAAATTTTGTATATTTAAAAGATTGAAGCAATTAATGGGTTACGCTTCGGAATATACGGTCTAATTTGTGAGACTGTTGATGAATTGCCCGATATGATTTACGGCTATGCCTGTCATCATATGCAGCAATTCATACAGTCT
>Ga0164315_10000320_pt1 | contig 32014 bp, 33 predicted proteins | sample GuaBasSedimGuay6_FD_113737 | JGI IMG/M metagenome (GOLD analysis project Ga0164315, IMG submission 113737) | Subseafloor sediment microbial communities from Guaymas Basin, Gulf of California, Mexico - Guay6, Core 4569-2, 0-3 cm | ecosystem: Environmental > Aquatic > Marine > Hydrothermal vents... | reverse complement strand
GTAGTGAAGGGTATCCTGACGCCACAATATCGCATTAAGGTCGCCACCAACGGGCCGGCCGCCTTGAAGATCGTGGAGAAACAACTACCTGATATTATCCTGTTGGATATCATGATGCCCGGCATGAGCGGCCTGGAAGTGTGCCGCGAGCTGAAGGCCAACCCGCGCAGCGCGGATATTCCGGTGATTTTCCTGACAGCCAAAGACCAGACCGAAGACGAGACCGAGGGGTTTGCGTTGGGCGCCGCGGACTACATATTGAAACCGGTAAACCCCCCCATACTGCAAGCCCGGGTGAAAACCCACCTGGCGCTCAAGCAGAGCATGGACGCCCTGCAGCAGACCTCAGCTGAGCTGGCTCGCGCTAAACAAAGGATGGAACTGGAGCTCAATGTGGGGCGAGACATACAACACAGCATGCTGCCCAACACAGTTCCAGAGCGTAGCGAGGTGACACTTTGCGCCAGTATGGACGCCGCACGTGAGGTAGGTGGCGATTTTTACGACTATTATATGTTGTCCGAGGACGAACTCTGTTTTTGCGTGGCTGACGTGTCTGGCAAGGGCGTACCCGCCGCATTGTTTATGGCGATGTCCAAAATCCTGATCAGGTCCCGAGCCAGGGATGAGAGGGATCCGGCAAAAAATATTACCAGGGTCAATGCCGAGTTGAGTGAAGATAATCCGGAGTGCATGTTCGTTACTGTGTTTTTCGGCGTATTGAATCTGTCCACGGGTGAACTGGTATACACCAACGGGGGGCACAATCCGCCACTTATGCGCAGGGCCTCCGGTGAAGTAGAAGCCCTGCGTGACATTCACGGCCCCGTGGTCGCTATTATGCCGGGCGAAGAGTATGGGCAGAGCACATTGCAAATGGAACCGGGGGATGTGTTGCTGGTGTTCACCGACGGGGTGACCGAAGCCATGGACACGAGCGACAACCTGTACGGCGATGACCGTCTGTTTGATGTGCTGAAGGCTGTGCCAGATAGTAACGTGCGATCAGTCGTCGACTGTGTCAATGAATCAGTGGCAGCGTTTGCGGCGGGTGCGGAGCAGGCCGACGACATCACTATGCTGGCCGTGCGGTACAACGGATACTAGCTCGCCTGCGCACCTTCAGTTACCAACTCACCCAGGTATTCGTGAAGCACCCAGACGGTGCGTTCCAGCCCGGTGGTCAGGGCCATCAAGTCCAGTCTTTCGTTGTCCGTGAGGTCGAAGTCTCCCATAAGGAATTTCTGCCTGATGTTGCGCATTTTGTCGCTCTTGTCATCTGTGGATGCCCAGGCCAGTTCCAGGTCCTCCAGGTCATTATCACCGACTGCATCTATCGCATGACCCAGGGTCGCATCAAAGGCTTCAGTAACAATCATCGCCAATGGCGCCAGGTGCGTGCTTTTTTGTGCCGCCGTGACAGACTTGCAAAAGCCCTCTATGCATTCATGTAAGGAGCCGAGGATGCGATTTCTGTTGATGATGTTTATCAGTCTTTCCGAGTCTTCAGGGCTCACATGAGGCCCCAGTTCCCCCAGTGACTCCTCAATGGCCGCATGCAGTTGGTTGATGGCTTGCGCCAGTGTCTCTGTCTTCAACGGGGCGGCCCCCGATTGCTCCCTTAGTAGCTCGAGGTGTTGTGGCAGAGTGCTGAGAAAGCGCAGTTCCTCCTTGTCCGCAAGATCCAGAGCGAGATCCGGTGTATCAATGACGTGTTCATGTAAATACTTGAGTTTTCCGATACCTTCCTCGGGAGAGGGTGGGCACCATTGCTCAATTTTTCTTAAAATCGGGGCCCTGAAGGTGAACATCACGGTCGCACCAAAGATATTGTAGATAAGGTAGACAAATGCCATCTGTTGCCCGGTATCAATGTTGAGGGACGTGACCAGGGCATGAACCAGGGGTACGCTGAAATGCCTCTCAACGAAGAACAACAGCAGCAGCGTGAAAGCGGTGATGACATTGAACCAGACCTGAAAAATGGTGATCTGTCTTAAGGTGCCTTTGAGTCCGGCGGCCATCAGGTAGATACTCAGCCCCCCCCCGAGATTGCAGCCGTAGATCATCACCAGCGTGGTCCAGGTGTCCAGTACGCCGCCAACCGTCATGGCAATGGCCAGTATGGCGACCGACTGGGGAGACTGGATAGCGATGCTCAGGATGCCGGCCATCAGAAATGCGGTTAGCGGGGCGCCGTTGACACTGGTAATGGCCGTTTCAAACCACGGAATTCGGGTTACGTGTGCGGCGCTTTCCCCGACCATGTCCAGGCCGAAAAACATGATGCCACCGCCAAACAATACCCCCAGAATAGGTTTGGGCGAGCGCATTTGAGCCAGTGAGATGCCGGCGATACCCACCAGGAAGAGGATAAATATCTTGATATCCATGGTCGCGATAAAGACCATGGCCGAGGTGCCCACGGCCGCGCCCAGGCGCACCGGTAGTGAGCGTTCCACGCTGATCATGCCGGCGCTCACCATGCCAACGAGAATGAAGGTTATGGCGCTGCCGGTCTGCATGGTGGCGCCCAGCAACGCTCCACCGAACGCAGATAGCAGGGGGTTCCGTGTGGAGCGATCCAGCATTCGCCGAAAACGCTTACCCGTCAGATCCCTCAGGTGGGTGGTGAGTGTCTTGATGCCGACGAAGAATAGCCCCAGTCCGGCGATGAAGCTTCCGACGTCTTGTAGTATGTCCATTTAATAAGCTTGGGGTTACCGCTCAATGTGGGCACTAGTGTACACTGGGCCGGGCTGCAAACGTAAACATTGTCGGCCAAAAATTGATTTTGGCAACAGGGTTTGGTGCCCCCGGGGGCACAGGTATCAGGAGGGAGAAAATGGAGCTTACAGAGCGCGTACTTGATAACACGCTGGTGGTTGATATAGCAGGAAGTCTGGACACGCAAACCGCGGGTGCCGCCATGGATGCATTACAGGTGTATTTGGACGGCAAGCCGGACAATTTTCTTATCAACCTCTCGGGGCTGGATTTCGTGAGCAGTTCTGGTCTCAGGGTTATTCTCAGGGCGGCAAAGCAGGTCCGTGCCAAGGGAGGGAATATGAAGGTCTGTGGCGCCCGGGGGATGGTGAAGGAGGTGCTGGAAATTTCCGGTTTCGACCGTTTGCTGGCTCTGCATGATGAAGAAGCACAGGCGCTGGCGGCATTTTAGCCGCCTGGCCGCCGCCCGCTAGCTATGCGTATCGAACTCAACAGTAATCCGGATGAAATCGCGACGGCGATGGCTGCGCTGCAGGCCTTTGCCGAATCCGGCGCTGTAGATGAGGCGGCTGCGCAAGCCGCTGCGCTGGTTCTTGATGAGTTATTGACCAATATCATCTCCTACGGACTCAAGGAATCCCGGCGTGATCAAATTATTCTGGAACTCGATATAGTCGATGGTAGTCTACAGATACGAATTACCGATGGCGGTGTCCCGTTCAATCCTTTCGAACAGCCGGACCCCAATCTTGATCTTCCCCTGGAACAACGCCAACCGGGAGGGCTGGGGATTTATCTGGTCAAAAAGTATATGGATGAATACAACTACGAGTACCGCGACGGGCAAAATATCGTAACTCTCAGGAGAAAACTGACGGCATAGCCCCCTTGATCCGGATCATATAATTGAGATGCTCGGTGACTACGTTTTTTAATCCCGCATCAATCTAGACCATGAGCGCCATGGCAGGCATGGCGAAGTGAGAGGAAAAAATGTCCAGAATTGTAAAAAACATTCCCTTAATGGATTTGGTCTCTTATTTGATTGAATCCGTGGACAGTCCCACACATGTGGGAATGCTCCAGATTTTTAAACCGGTCAATGGCAGCTGTTCTGAAATTGTTCAGCGTGTGCTCAAGGGGTACCGCGAAAGTGAGGTCGGCCCCCCCTTTAATTACTACCCTGTCTTCCCCGGATTTGGTATGCCGAAATGGGCCGAGACGGAAACCTTCGATGTGTCTTACCACATTCGTCACGCGGCGGTGCCTGCTCCTGGCACGGAGCGGCAGGTGATCGATATGGTTATGGATCTGCATGCCGGCATGATGGACAGGAGCCGCCCCGGATGGATTGCCTATGTCATCGAGGGTTTGGAGGATGATTGCTTTGCGGTTTACTGGAAAGTACACCATGCCTATATCGATGGTGCGTCTGCGATCATGCGGTTCGACGCCTGCATGGCAAAAGCACCGGATGACCTTGCTGTTCGTCCGCTGTGGGGGCCGTTGTTCGAGCCATCTAAAAAGAATCGTGATTTTTCTCTAACAGATCTTTTCAGTGAGGCAGGTAAGGGTGCCGGGTCGCAGGCTAAGGCCATGCAGGACATAGCGCAGGCCATTGGCAGATTCGCGTTGCAGGCGGGAGGCCTGGTTAAGCGGGAGGCGCCACTGCCTTTCTCTGCACCAAAATCCATGTTTAATAAGCCGGTTTTCGCGACGCGACATCTCGGCGTTGGCGCCACCGAGCTCGACCGGTTCAAGGCGATTGCCCGGCAGGAAAGGGTGTCCATCAATGAAGTGGCACTGACCATAGTGGGTGCGGCGCTGGAACGTTATTCAGAAAAATATGCGGAAATGCCCGATAAGCCGCTGGTTGCCGCTTGTCCTATGGCAGTCAGAAAGGAGGGCGACACCGATGCCTCGACCCAGATTGCTGCGATTTCTGTGAAGCTGGGTGAGTCGGGTATAGATATCCGCGAGCGCCTGCAACAGGTTCACACCTCGTCCAGGGATGCAAAGGATGAGGCAAAGAACATGTCGCGCGAAGCGCTGATGAATTATCTGATCCTCATTGCCGGTACGGCAGATCTCCTGTCGAAGTCACCCCTGTCAGATTATGTGCCGCCACTGAGCAGCGTCAATGTTTCCAATGTGGCCGGCCCCGTCCACCGCTGTTATGTGGGGGGCGCGGAGATGATTCGCAGTTATCCTGTGTCGACTCTGGCGGGGGGTACGGCAATTAACATTACCTTCAGTTCTTTTGGCGGCAGGATGGATTACGCTGTGATCACCGATGCGCTGGCAGTCCCCGGTGCCCAGGAGATTGCCGACTTTATGACCGAAGCGATGGTCGAACTAGAAGCCACAACCGCCGCTCGTGTAAAACCCGCTTCGCGCAAGAAACCTGCTTTGCGCAAGAAACCTGCTGCGCGTAAGAAATCTACTCGTGGCAAGGCTGCCGGGCGCAAGAAACCAGTCTGAACCCGTCGATGACAAATACTCTTGTCTACCTGCCCCGGCATGCGCTGGCAATGAGTGCAACCTTGATCAAGGAATTGTGCTGGGTGGCGACGGCACATGCCGCCGAACAGGAGTCTATTGCGGTAGATCCGGGTCAGTGCGTACGCCTGGTCAGTGCCGACGGTGCGCCGGTTAACTGTTTTTCCGGCAACCAGCTGTCTGTGGATATCGGCCTGGACGAAGTTGTTGCAGCGAACGAGCCGGTCGATGCCCTGTTCCTCTGTGCATTCTGGGGAGCTCCCCAGCAGATTATCGATGAAAACCGGGCGCTGCTGCCCTGGTTGCATCGATTGAACGATCAGGCCGTGCCCATTGCCGCAGTCAGCAACGGCCCCTTCTTCCTGGCCGAGGCGGGACTACTTGATAACAAGGTGGCCACGGTCTATCCGCCGGTAGCAGATCAGTTTCACCGCCGCTATCCCGATGTGGCCTTGCGACCGGAGCGGGCCATTACCGATGCCGGTAACCTGTATTGTGCTAACGGTATCGCGTCTGGTTGTGACCTGATCGTGTCGATTATCGAGATGCTTTACGGCGCCGGGGTTGCACGCCGGATCAGTCATGATTTCCTGGTGGGATTCAATCGCAATTACTCCATAAGTCACGTGAGTTTTGATGGGCAAAAGTACCACCGTGATCGCCAGATTCTAACGGCCCAGCAGTGGCTGGAGCGCAACTTCAGTGGCGAAGTCAAGCTGGAAGTGGTAGCGGCGGATATCGGCATGAGTCCCCGCAACTTTTCCCGGCGCTTCAAGCGGGCCACCGGCGACAGCCCCAGCCACTATCTGCAGCGGGTGCGGATAGAAGCGGCCAAGGAGTTACTGCGCAGTACCGACCTGAGCGTGGCGGAGGTGGCCTATCGGGTGGGGTACGCAGACCTGAGTTACTTCAGCCGGATGTTCAGCCGGCACGAGGGCTGTTTGCCCCTTAGCTACCGGCTGGAGGTGGAGTAGTCACTCTTCGACCACAATACTTTTGCACAGGGCCAGGTATTCATCGTCCAGCCTGTGCTCTTCTCCACTGAGGAATTCGCGATGGAATAGTTCTGCGCATAGCAGCTTGCTGTTGCAGGCATCATTTTCCAGTTGATGGGCACCTTCGTTGACCCCTTCCACGTAATAGAAGAGATTGGCCATCAGTGTGACCACGTCGGCTATCTTGAGTGTCTGCAGGTCGTGGCAGGCTTCATGGAAATCTTCAATCTTGTCCCACAGCTTTGACAAAGCGACGCCCGCCTGCAGTTGCGCAACACTGCAGTCATCGTCGATCTGCCCTATACGCTCGGCCATCACCCGCAGGTAAGCCTGATCGTGCTTGTAGCGGTGGATATCGCGCAGCACCTGCATATAGAGGGTGTTGTGGGTGCCTTCCCAGTTCTCAAAAATAATGCTGTCGCGCAGCAGGCGCGGCATACTGGAGGTGTTTTCGATAGCGGCGTTACCACCGATGGCGTCTACGCAGTGATGAATATTGTCCACGGTGCGTTTGGCAATCACGCTCTTGCCGATATTGGACATCAGTCGGGTGAAGATGCGCTTGTCATCACTGACACTGTCGTCGGTATCGATCTGGTCCTGCAGGGCAATCAGTGCGAAGGTACCCGCCAGTGAGGTGGTCATATCCGCTTTGATGTGGGCCAGGTTCTGCTGCACCAGGGGGTAGTTCAACACGGTTTCGCCGAAGGCCTTGCGGGTTTTGCAAAAATCGTGGGCCAACTGGTAGGCGCGGGAGGTAAAGCCAAGCACCGCTGTGGCGAGGGCGATGCGGGAGTGGTGAATCACTTTTTCCAGCATCAGGTTAAAGTTGGTGCCCAGGGGAATAGCATAGGCATCGTGGTAATCGATCTCCGCCGAGGCCAGGGCGCGGGTACCCATTTTCTCCTTTAAGCGACGCATGGTGAAGTGGTTGCGGCTGCCGTCGGGTTTGGTGGCGGGGATCAGGAACATGGAAAGCCCTTTGGTGCCCTTGCGATCCACGCTGCGCCGGGCACTGATCACCATCAATTCGGCATCGGCATTGGAGCAAAACCATTTCTCGCCGCGGATATACCAGTCGCCGTCGCTATCCTGCCAGGCGCGGGTGTCGTTGGCACCAACATCGGAACCGCCCTGGATTTCAGTCAGAAACTGGGAAGAGGTGTAGTTGCTGTCATAGCTTGGATCCTGAAGCTTGGCAATATAGGCCTCGCGTTGCGGGAAGTCCTCCACCAGTCGCAGTACCCGGGCGGTCTCGTAGTTACAGACCACTGGGCAGTGATGACCGGCTTCGCCCACATGGTTGCCGAGAAAGTAGAAACTCATTCCGTCGCGCATACCGCCGAGGGTGGCCAGCTTGCGCACTACACCTGTACCGTAGATCAGGTTGCCGGCGGCGGCATAACCCGGGTGGTGCACGATCCGGTCGATACGATCACCGATACCATTGTAGGCGTCGATACGGGGATTGTTAAACCGGTAGTCGTTTTCGGTCACGGCACTATCAAGATTCGTTGCAACCTCAGTACCAAAAGCGGTCAGTTCTTCGTTGACTGTCTCGAAAGTCTCACCCAGGTGGTAACGCACCGTATGCTGAAAATCCCGGTTCCTGGTATAGGCGTTCTCCTGACTACGCCGCAGCCATTCGCGCATCCGGTCGCGACCATAAGTGTGGCCGGGCATACTCCGTTCCACCTGCCTTACCTCCCCGGCCAGGGGGCCGTTGATACCGGCGTCATCTCTGTCGGGCAATTGCTGTGCGATAGTCATCTGTTATCTCCCTGATGGGTGCACCTGCCCCGCATCCGGGGCGCGTATAACCATGGTAGAAAGGGCAGCCCGGATGAACAACGCACAAATCGGACAAAGGATAGGGCGGGTGAGACAGATTGCGGCCGCAGGCTTCACGGCGTGTGCTGCCGTCCGCAACAGGGCGCTGCCCCGCGGGTGCAATAGTGATAAACTTGGCATTGTTTGCCAACAGTAACCTGGAGAATGATGATGTGTGGTTACCAGCAGTCCGGTAATAGCCGCGAGTGGGAACTTCGCATTTTTACCGACTTCCTCGAGATTAAGGCGGTGCCAGGGAGTAGCGCCTGACCATGGGCAGCTTCGTACTGGCTATCGATCAGGGTACCACGGGCAGTACCGTTGCTCTGATGGATGCTCGCGGCAAACTACGGGCCAGCGTTAATTGCGAGTTCCCACAGATCTATCCGCAGCCGGGTTGGGTAGAACATCGCCCGGTGGATATATGGGAGTCTGTGGGTAAAAGCATTCGCGCTATTCTGCGCAAGAAAATCTGCAAGCCCACCGACATCGTGGCGATAGGTATTACCAACCAGCGCGAGACCTCACTGCTGTGGGACCGCGACAGCGGTGAGCCGCTCAATAACGCCATCGTATGGCAGTGTCGTCGCACCATGGATTTTTGTGAATCCCTGCGGGCCGCGGGGCATGAAAAAACCATCAAGCGAAAGTCCGGGCTGGTGCTGGATCCCTATTTTTCAGGGAGCAAGTATCGCTGGTTACTGAAAAATACCCCGGGTATTTCCCGTTTACTGAAGAGCGGGCGAGTTGCCGCGGGCACCATCGACAGTTTCCTGATATGGCAACTGACCGCAGGTGACGTTCACGTCACCGATATTTCCAATGCTTCGCGCACCTCCCTGATGAACCTTAAAACCGGGAAGTGGGACGCGCAGTTACTGGATCTGTTTGAGGTTCCTCGGGAAATCCTGCCACAGATCAGGTCATCCAGCGCTATTTTGGGGCGTACCCGTGGAGTAAAGGGCCTGCCTGACGGTATTCCCATTGCCGGCGTTGCCGGCGACCAGCAGGCGGCGCTGTTTGGTCAGGCCTGTTTCGCGGTGGGCGATGCCAAGTGCACCTTTGGTACTGGCTCTTTCATCCTTATGAATACCGGCTCGGAATTACTGCAGTCCGATGCGGGTTTGCTCTCCACTGTGGCCTGGCAACTGGGTGAGAAAGGCAAGCCTGTGTACGCCCTGGAAGGGGGTGCATTCGTGTGTGGCGCCGCAGTGCAATGGTTGCGTGACGGCCTCAAGATGATCAAGACAGCGTCGGCTATCGAGGGCCTTGCCGCGCAGGTTGAAGATCACGGCAGTGTGGAATTTGTGCCGGCGCTAACCGGGCTGGGAGCCCCGCACTGGGCCCCGGAGGCCAGGGGCACACTTACCGGGCTTACCCGGGGTACGGAGCGAGGGCATATCGCCCGGGCCACCCTGGATGCCATGGCCTTGCAGAATGCCGACATACTGCGCGCCATGGAGGCCGATCTGGGTAAGCGTATGAAACCTCTGCGGGTCGATGGCGGCGCGGCAGCCAATAACCTGCTGATGCAAATACAATCGGATGTACTGGGCAGACGCCTGATTCGGCCCGCCGTTATCGAGACCACCGTGGCCGGCGCTTGCTACCTGGCTGGCCTCGGGGTAGGGCTGTGGCAGAGCCCCGCCCAGGTGCGCGATATCTGGCAGGCGGAGCGGGAGTTCAAGGTGCAGATGAGTGCGGCGGCACGGCGTAAACGCGCGGCGTCGTGGAATACCGCTCTGCAACGAACCCTGCTATAGGGCACTACAACAGTGGCCGAGGTCATACCCTAAATCTAATCAGGCCTGTTTGCGCTTGCGCCCCGCCAACTGATATTTGCGCACCATGCCCCGTAGCTGGTCGTAGCTCAAGCCTAAAGCCGCGGCCGTGTGACGCTGATTGTGAGCATTTTCCCGCAGCGCCTCACGCAGCAGTTGTTTCTCCATATTTTCAATGCGTGTGTTGAAATCCACGGGCGTCGCAGGCGTGTCATTCTGGTCCCTTGAAGTCGGGGTTGCCGCTACGGTTTCATCTACAAAGGGCGATAAGAAGGGGTCTATAACGACCTCATCTACTGGGTGATCAGGGTCACCCCAGCGATACAGAGAGCGCTCCACCGCATTTTTGAGTTCCCGCACATTGCCGGGCCAGGGGTATTGTTCCAGGGCTGCCATGGCTGATGTGGTAAAACCTGGGAACAGGTCCCAGCCTAATTCAGCGCACATCTGCATTGCGAAGTGCTGTGCCAGTTCACCTATGTCCTCGACCCTGTGGCGCAGTGGGGGTAAGTGCACAACATCAAAGCTGAGGCGATCCAACAAATCCTCACGAAACGACCCCTCGGCCGCCAGTTGCTTGAGATCGACGTTGGTTGCCGCGATGACACGAACATCGACGTGCAGGGCCTGCTGGCCGCCGAGGCGCTCGAATTCGCCGTACTCAACCAGCCGCAGCAGCTTTTCCTGTAGCCTGACAGACATCGTAGCCAGTTCGTCCAGGAACAGGGTGCCGTCGTCGGCCCGTTCAAAGCGGCCGTGGTGAGTGCGGATGGCGCCGGTGAAGGCGCCGGGTTCGTGGCCGAATAATTCTGATTCCAGCAGGCTGTCGGCGATCGCGGCGCAATTGACCTTGATCAGTGGTGCATCCCAGCGCTCAGAGAGAAAGTGCAAGCGCTCCGCCGCCAACTCCTTACCCGTGCCGCGCTCGCCGATGATCAGAATAGGGCGGTTGATCAGAGCGAGGTGAGAGAGCTGGTCCAGAGCCCTGGCCAGGGTAGAGGAGTTGCCGATCATACGGTCTTGATTTCTCATAAGGCTAAATATACCAATAAAACAGGTAAATAAAACCATATAAATGGTCAAATTAGCCTTTAAATGGCCATAATAGGTGCCTGTCTGCTTATGCCTGATTGGTAATTCTTTTATAAATCAATGAGTTAAAAAAACTGGCACGTAATCTGTAATAGATTGGGCGTATCCGCCAACAAGGCAGAGCGACCAGAAGGCATTCTGGATGCCCGCCGGGAGCAGCACATGAACACACAGGACGAACGATTTTTTCTTTACTCGGCACTACTCATTTTGTGCTGTACGGCCAGCATCTTTGTCGGCCTGGTCGCCGGACTCTGGAGCTTCGTACAAATAGTGGCAGTGATCGAACTTATGTACTGGATTGGGACATGCAGCGGCGTCTCAACGCGCAGCTGGTAAAAGAGCGTAACAGGAGAAACATCATGGGTATATTTTCCCGCATGACAGACATTATCAACTCCAACATCAATTCCATGCTGGACCAGGCGGAGGATCCCCAGAAGATGATCCGCCTGATTATTCAGGAGATGGAGGATACGCTGGTCGAGGTGCGCAGTTCTTCAGCCAGAGTACTGGCTGACCGCAAGGGGGCAGTGCGGCGCCTGGAGCAGATAGAAGGCGAAGCCGCCAGCTGGGAAGAGAAGGCGCGGTTGGCGATAAGCAAGGGTCGCGAAGACCTGGCCAGGGCCGCACTGCAGGAAAAACGCGCCATCGAGGAAGAGGTAACGGTGGTCGGGGCCGAACTTGAAGCTACCGACGAGCACATCGCACAACTCAATGTCGAGGTCGCCAAATTGCAACAGAAACTAAGCGACGCCAAGGCCAAACAGAAGGTATTGGTCATGCGCAGCAAGACTGTGGAATCGCGTATCAAGGTCAAACGGCAGATTCAGCGTGAGGCGCTGGACAACGCCTTTGAGCGTTTCGAGCATTACGAACGGCGCATGGATAACCTGGAAAGCCAATTGGAGTCCATGGATTTGGGGCGGGAAGTGCCACCGGACCTGGCGGCGGAAATCGAGGCCCTGCAAGAGGACGACCTGATCAATGATGAGTTGGAGCGCCTCAAGTCGGAAATGGGTAGCGTGTGACAGCACAGCGCCATTTGGCTAAAGACTTCAAAGATGGCAGCATGGCTGTTTCACAACGTGCTGCCCGAGGAAAGAGTTAATGGAATTTTGGAAATTCATGTTTGTCCCCACCATCCTGTTCATGGTGATTGTGGCGCCGATGTGGATCACCATGCACTACCGCAGTGTGAGCCGCTCGTCCCGCAGTCTTAACCGGGAGGACAGGGAGTCTATCGAGCACATGCTCGAGACAGTCGACAAGTTGACTGACCGCATTGGGACCCTGGAATCCATCCTGGATGTAGATCATTCAGATTGGCGCCAGCAAGTTAGCCGCGAAGAGCGGGATAAGGAGTGAGTCATGGGCAGAAGACGTAGTTGCCATAGTCGCCATTACCGCGATAAATACAGCAGTAACAGCCGCCGCTTCCGCTCTCGCAAGAGTGCTGGCTGGGGCATGAACCTCTACCGCAATACACGTGAGGGCAAAATTGCCGGCGTCGCTGCAGGCCTGGCCGACCATTGGGATATTGCTCCCTGGGTGGTGCGCCTGATGTGGGTGGGGGCATTTCTGTTCACCGGCACACTGGCGCTGTGGGTTTATCTCGGCGCCTGGATCCTGATGGCGCAGCGCCCCACCCGGCGCACTGCCGATGGCAACTACTGCGCCGAAGCGGAATATGAGGAAGTGGAAGTCGAGATGGAATATGACGAAAAGCACCACGATTACCGGCCCCGCAAGGTATTCCGCTACAGCGACAGCAGCGGTGTTCGCCTGCGGCGTGCGCGGGAGCGCCTCGATGTGGCCCTGCGGCGGGTGGAGGACATGGAGTCCTATGTGACTTCCCCGCAGTTTGAACTGAACAAGGAGTTTTCCCGTTTGTAGTACAGAGTCGCCTGGTTGACCTTGATCCTGGATGATCAGGTGGTTAGAGCACTGTGTGTATTTGAGATACTCTCTGTCATGTCTACAACGTTATTCGAATCCTTCCGGGCCTTGATGATTTTTACCACGTCGAGAAATACGTGCTCTACCTCGACAATGTGAAAGCCGGCCTGTTTAACGTTATCAACAGTATGCCGATCCATGGATGGACCCAGCTTCTCGGTGATTATGCTCATGAATTTCATCGACAGGTTGAGCGGAAAGTATTTGCTGCCGGTATGTTCAAACATAAACAATTCGCCACCGGGTTTCAGTACCCGCTTAAGAGCAGTTAAGCCAGCTACCGGCCTGGGTACCGAGCAGAATGTGCAGGAGGTATAAATCTGGTCGAACTGCCCGTCCTCGAAGCGCAGTTCGTGCACATCCATAACTTCAGCCGTTATTGATCCGGAGTAGTCGTCCATGCGGGCCCGGGCGCGTTTAATCATTTCCGGGCTTATGTCGATCGCGGTGATGTCTTGTCCGGGCGGAAATGCGGCAATATCCAGGCCCGTTCCAAGAGCCAGAAACAGCACCTTGCCCTGCATGTTGCCGAATAGTTTTTGCTTGTGTGGTAACCAGCGGCGCTCAGCTCCCATGCCTGACATCAGGTCGAAGGCGGATGCGGCTTTGTCCCACTTGCGTTGTGTATGAAGATCGACCATTAGCTGACTCCTCCGGCGGGGCGAAGGCCGCGCAGGGCGGTGTTGGCAACCCATATAATATTGAGCATCACCAGTCCGACAATGCCGCCAATGATGGCGCCCTGGCCCGCAGACAAGGGCGACATGGCCTGCCACATGCCCACCACCATGCCGCTCATCATGCCGCTTTGCATGGCGGGAACCATGACCTCCATAGCGCCGAAGAAAATACCAAAGGCCACGGCGGCAAGCAGACTGAGCGCCATGCCTATAATCATCATCAGTAGCATCGCCAGCCACATATTCCAGCCAGTACTGACTACTGTCACCGCTAAAATTCCGATGAGGCTACCGATGACGATATTTGTCAGTAAATCGCCGAGTACGAAATACAGCCTGTGCTCCATATACTATGACTCCTGGTCAAAAGGGCGGCCGTTTTTAGCGCTCCCGCCTGTTATCGAAACTGCGCCCACTTTAGCAACTGTTTCAGCTCAATACCCCGGTTGGTGGCTGCCCGCCCAGGACCCGTTGCGGGTGGGTGTAAACGGTGGCCCGTCGCCCGCGTACAAAGCCACACAGGGTCACACCGAATTTGTCCGCTACCTCAATGGCCAGGGACGTAGGCGCGCTGACCGCCAGCAGCATCTGCAGGCCGGTGCGTACTGCCTTGAGCACCATCTCCAGACTCAGTCGACTGGACAGTACAACTCCGCAGCCAACGACACTGCCACGATGCAGTAACACCATGCCGATGGCCTTATCCAGTGCGTTGTGGCGTCCCAGGTCCTCTGCCACCGCCAGCACCTGGCCGGATTGATCAAAAATTGCCGCGGCGTGGGAACCGCCGGTTTGTTCAAATATCTGCTGACCCTGGCGCATTTGTGCCATTAGTGGCGCAAACTGCCCATGATTGATACGCAGGCTGTCAGCAACCGTCGGTAGGTTCAGAGCATTGTCTTCCAGTATTTCGCGGGGACCGCATATGCCACAGGAGCTGTTGACGGTGACATTTTTTCGAGCAGTTTTCACGCGCTCTGGCTGATATAGCTGCAGCTGTACCACTTTCGGGTCATCCGGACAGACGGAGAGGCTTTTAATGTCCGCCAGGCTTTCGATCAGCCCCTCGGAAAGGGCGAATCCCATGGCCAGGCACAGACCCTCTGGTTGTTCCTCGTCACCCAGTAGACCATCTTCCAGGGTATAACCCCGGGCTGTGGTATTGTGCACGGTGGGTGTCCACATCAGGGTGTAGTGACCGACCTCTTGCACATTGAGGGTCAGGGCATCCTCTTCCACCACCTGGCACTGGAATGCCTCTGAATCTGCATCAGTATTGGCTATGAAAAGCGCATTTACATCTACCACGCCTTTTTTCAATGCGGAGGTCTCCATAACGCTATCTCTGGACTCACACTGCTTTGCTGCTTTAACATGCTATCAATGATGATTTTAGCTGTACCCGGGATGGAAGCTGCATTCGAATCTTTTTAGAATGTCCGTTTGAATGCTCACAGTACAACTGGTCTCGTAAAACCGCGCTGAACCATTGTGTTTGGAAGACTTGATCATCGAACCAGTGTAACGTGTTACGCAACATTGTCTAGCTGCAACTGTGTTGCTACTATCTTTATGACACTTAACTTGGATGGAATTTCACAAGGAGAATTTTTTTGACTACAGAAAAGAATACAGCCGACCAATCAACGCCACTGGGTGCACTTCGCACACCTCTATGTGAAAAACTGGGCATTGACTACCCGATATTTCAAGCTGGTATGGGCTATGTTGCCCGCCACGAACTCGCTGCGGCGGTTTCATCAGCCGGTGGGCTTGGTTGTATTGGCTCCGGCTACATGACCCCTGAAATCCTGAAAGAAGAAATTGCCGCATTACGCGCGATCACCAGCAAGCCATTTGGCGTCAACATTCTCTTCGGCCGACCCATACAGCAAGACAATCGGCATGATGCTCATATTGAACGTATGGCGGCGGTTGCGATAGAAGCAGAAGTTCCTGTCATCGTTTCGGGCCTGGGCAGCCCTTCCCGCGCCATTGTGGATGCAGCGCACACAAAGGGCATTTTCGTCATGTCGGTCATTGGCGCCGCCAGGCACGCTACAAAGGCTGCGGCAGGCGGAGTCGATGGCTTGATTGCTTCCGGTCAGGAAGGTGGTGGCCACGTGGGTAAAATTGGAACCGCCGTGTTGATCCCGTCTATTGTCGATGCAACAGACCTGCCCCTGCTGGCAGCCGGTGGCTTTGCCGACGGCCGTGGTCTGGTCATGGCGCTGGCTATGGGCGCACAAGGCATATGGATGGGAACTCGATTCATCACCACAGAAGAATCATACGCACACGAAAACTATAAACAGAAAATAGTCGATATCGATAATACTGGCACCGTTATCACACTGGGTCATAGTGGCAAGACTTGCAGGTTGATCAGGAATGATTTCACCGATTATTGGAACTCTCATCCAGAAGAAGTGCAGCCATTCCCGAAACAGCTTCACCTGACAGGTGAAAAGGCATCTGTGGCGGGTCGAGAGAATGGTGATATGGAAAACGGCTCCTGCCCGGCCGGGCAAACTTCCGGTTTGATCCATGAGATAAAACCGGCCGCTCAACTGGTCCGGGACATCGTCACTGAAGCACATGGAATAATATCTAACCTAACGACACTAGCCGGTCAAAAGTAAGCCGGAATATTCAAAACAGGTTGAGCACGGGATCACATCGCACGTTCGGTGGCTACCTGGGTTGGAAAAATGATCCGCCTCCGGGCCGCCAATTACTATGGCTGGGCTATACCGCATTTCAGTATATGAGTGACGAGGTACACTAGTGACTGTGAATGTCTTTGAGTTGGTAGTGCGTGCCACCAAACTCCCCAAAAAGTTCTTTAACCTGTGGGTGTCTGACTGGCTTATTGGTATCATCCGGTAGCAGGTTTTGTTCAGATACGTAGGCCAGGTAGTAAGACTGCTTGTTTTCGGCGAGCAGGTGATAAAACGGCTGGTCCTTCTTAGGGCGAACATCTTCGGGGATTGAGTTCCACCATTCATCGGTATTGTTAAAAGTGGGGTCCACATCGAAGATAACTCCCCGAAATGGGTAAAAGCGATGTTTTACTACCCGACCAATTTCAAATTTTGCTGTTTTTCTTATTTCTTCAACCATATTGCCACACCATAAAGCTTGCGATTGTCCAATGGTACCCACTACTTATCAAATCCCTGGCCAGTTTAGCGCATCGCGCAGTCAAACTGGAAAGTTTCGCCATGGAGTCTGGTGCTCGACGCCCGGTAGTGTGCTTACAGTCGACCAGGTGGTAGTGCCGCGACCAGTGAGTTTTGTGATGCTGTGGCTGCGAACTATACCTTGTTTGAATGGCAGGGTTGCATTGGGGCTTTCGGCTGCACATAATGCGTGGACTCAATAATTCAGCGCCGGAAGTCACCGGCCAAATTGAAACCGGTTGAAGGAGTGATCCATCATGAAAATAAAGGCGGCCGTAATGCGCGAGGTCGGCAGTCCGCTGACTGTGGAGGAACTGGAGATTGCGCCTCCGAAAGAAAACGAAGTGCTGATCAAGACCACCGCGAGTGGTATTTGTCACAGCGACTATTCCGTTCTTCACGGTGTATTGGGCACCCCGATGCCTGCGGTTCTCGGGCATGAGGGCGCGGGGGTCGTGGAGGAAGTCGGGCCCGGTGTGACCCATGTAAAACCCGGTGATCATGTGGTCGTTTCGCTGTCGCCAAGCTGTGGCAAATGCCCCATGTGCCTGGAGGAGCGCGAATATTTGTGTATGGAAATGTCGAAGGCTTCCAACGGTTCCTGCATGATGGACGGCACGACACGTCTCAGCAACGGTGATGAATCGGTCCACCAATTGCTGGCGATCGCGTCGTTTGCAGAAAAAATGGTGATCCCGGCCGGATGTGCAGTGAAGGTACGTGACGACGCACCGCTAGAAACCTGCTGCATTATTGGTTGTGGTGTGACCACAGGTACCGGAGCGGCCGTGAATACCGCTGACATCCAGCCTGGGGACAGTGCTGCCGTCATCGGCTGCGGCGGGGTTGGCCTGTCAATCCTGCAAGGCGCGGCCATCAAGGGTGCAAATCCGTTGATCGCCATCGACCCGGTTCTCGAGAAACGTGAGTTGGCGCTATCGCTGGGCGCAACGCATGCAATCGATCCGTTCAATGAGGACCTGAAGAAAACGGTGCGGGAAATCACCGGCAAGGGCGTACAGTTTGCGTTTGAGGCGCTCGGGTCCATGAAGACCATCAATGACGCTTATTCCATCCTGCGCCCGAGCGGCGAGGCGATTATCGTAGGTGTAGCCAGTTTGCACGAGAAATATGAACTGCCCGTCGCCAATTTGTTCGCAGAAAAAGAATTTCGCGGTTCTGTCTACGGGTCATCCCGACCCAAGCGGGATTTGCCGCTGTTTGTGGATTGGTATATGGAGGGCAAGTTGAAACTCGACGAGGTGATCACCAAGCGGATCAAACTTGAGGATGTTAATCAAGCATTCGAGGAAATGAGCCGCGGCGAAGGCGCCCGTTCTGTAATTATGTTCGATTGATCCTGGCCGTTCAGAAGCTAGTGGGAGGAAAGAGATGAAAACCAAAGCAGCAGTGATGTATGAACCCAACAAGCCACTACAGATTGAAGAATTCGACCTTGAAGGCCCGCAACAGGGTGAGGTGTTGGTAAAATATAGCGCCAGTGGTATCTGTCACAGCGACTATTCGATACTGACCGGGGTGATGGACTTAGGCCCGTCGCCGATGATCCTGGGGCACGAGGGGGCGGGCATCATCGAGGAAGTCGGGCCCGGTGTCACCGAGTTGGCACCCGGTGATCACGTGGTTGCCGTGTTGACGCCCAGTTGTGGCAAATGTGTCATGTGCCAGGAAGAAAAGCCGTTCATGTGCAGCCAGATGGCGCGTTTGATGGGTACTGGCAAGATGCTCGACGGCACCACCCGGTTCAGTCGGAATGGCGAGCCGGTGTATCATATGGCGGCGCTCGGGACCTTTTCGGAGCGCTCCGTGGTGCAGGCAGGTTCGGTCGTCAAAGTTAAGCACGATGCACCCCTGGACACCGTCTGTCTGGTGGGTTGCGGCGTAACCACAGGCGTCGGCGCGGCGGTCAATACCGCTAAGGTCCATGCAGGCTCAAGTGTCGCGGTGATCGGCTGCGGTGGTGTTGGATTATCGATCATTCAGGGCGCGCGCATCAACGGCGCCAGCACTATTATTGCCGTCGATCCGGTGCCGGAAAAGCGTGAGTTGGCCATGCAACTGGGCGCGACCCACGGTGTCGACCCATTTGCCGAAGGCGGACCGATCAAACAGGTTAAAGCGCTCACCGGCGGCCTGGGTGTACATTATGCGTTCGAGGCATTGGGGCGGATAGACACGACTGAACAGACCTGGAGTATGATTCGCCCGGCGGGCCGGGCGATCATCGTCGGCATGACCGATCAAAGTGAGAAGATCAAGCTCAAGGTGACAGGCCTGCTCAGTGAAAAACGGATAAAGGGCTCGGGTTATGGCTCCGCTGTCCCCAAACGCGACGTCCCGCGTTTCGTGGACTGGTATCTAAGCGGTGAATTAAAGCTTGATGAAATGATCACAAAACGGATTAAGCTTGAGGATATTAATCAGGCATTCGATGAAATGGCCAGGGGTGAGGGAGCGCGCTCTGTCATCATGTATGACTGACTGAGCCAGGAAAAACCGCCAGAGGAGTAATGTCCGTGTTTCACCCAGCCTTAAAAACACCAATCTGCAATGATCTTGGTATTGAATATCCGGTCCTGCAGGCGGGTATGGGCTTCGTTGCAATAGGCGAACTGGTGGGTGCGGTATCAGAGGCTGGTGGTCTCGGCACTCTGGGCGCCGGTACCATGTCCGCACCAACATTGCGCGAAGAAATACAGACCGTCAGGCGTATAACCGACAAACCATTTGCCGTGGATTTGCTTTTCGCTAAAGGTGGCAGTTCCGCTGCTCAAATGTTTACCGATGATGTAGCGGAGTCGATTGAAATATTATTTGAAGAGAAAATCCCCATCCTGGTCAGTGGGCTCGGTGATCCCGGCCCTATTGTCGACCGGTGCCATAATGCCGGCATGAAGGTGCTCAGCCTCACCGGAAATACACGCAATGCGAAACGCCTCCAACAAAGCGGTGTAGATGCGATTATTGCCCAGGGATACGATGGAGGTGGCCATACCGGGCGTGTTGGCGGTATGGCGCTGCTGCCTGCAGTGCTCGATGCGCTGGATGTCCCGGTAATCTATGCTGGTGGTGTTGGTGATGGTAGAGGACTCGCCGCGACTCTCGTTATGGGTGGCCAGGGTGTTTGGTGTGGCACTCGTTTTATTGCTACTTATGAAGCCTGGGGGCACGACAATTATAAGAATGCCATTGTTGATATCGATGACGAAGGCACCATCCGCACACGATGTTTTTCAGGTAAACCCTGTCGTATGTTTGCTAACAGCACAACTGCCGCCTGGGAAAGTGCGGAACTACAGGCAACTATAAAACCTTTTCCCAGGCAGATGGGCAATGTCAGCAAGTGGCTGGGCAAAGACCCCTATATGGCCGGCCGCCGGGACGGTGAAATGGATATAGGCGCCTGTGCCATGGGTCAGAGCGCGGCTGTTATTAAATCAGTCCAACCTGCGGGTGATGTTGTCCTCGAAATCATGGCGGAAGCAACCAGGGCACTGGAGCGAGTGCAATCCGTTTAGTTAGCGCGCATCTCGACGTGTGACTTCGCCTTATCCTTGTATTTTCTTTGCATGAATGTAAATATGGCTGCAACTTCCAAATAAGTAACAGCCCCTAACTAAGGAGACTTCTTCAATGCCGAAATTTGGTGAATACGTATCGATTAACGTCACTATTGATGATGACCATGTGGCAACCGTTGAGATGGACAACGGCGAGTTGAACTATTTTGATTTAGAAATGTTGAGTTCGCTGGCAGATTGTTTTGAGGACCTGGATAAGGAGCCGAGTTGTCGCTCCTTGTTATTGACATCGGCCGGTCGGGCTTTTTCTGCAGGGGCCAACTTCCCGACAGGTACTTCCACCCCCAAAGGGCTTAACAAGAAGGGTAGGGGGCACCTCTATGATGAGGCCGTGCGACTCTTTTCTAACAAGAAACCCATCGTCGCGGCGATAAATGGTGCAGCCATCGGAGGCGGTCTCGGCCTGACAATAGTTGCAGATTTTCGCGTGGCATGCCCTGAAGCTCGATTTGCTGCAAACTTTACCCGGCTGGGTATCCACCCGGGATTTGGTTTGAGCTACACCCTGCCGAAGTTAATCGGTCAGCAAAATGCCTATGATATGTTTTACACGGGCCGGCGGGTAAAGGGGGAAGAAGCAAAAACAATGGGTCTTGTCGACCGCCTTGTGCCGAAAGAGGATCTGCTCAAGGAAGCACGTGCCTTCGCGAAGGAACTGGCAATTAGCGCGCCACTGGCTGTCGTTTCAGTCCGTGAGACGATGCGTGCAGGGTTGCCGCAAGAGGTGAAAAAAGCGACGGACCGGGAATTAAAGGAACAGAACTGGCTGTTTAAAACCGAAGACGCGAAAGAAGGTGTTTTGGCGACGTCTGATCGCAGAACACCCAGCTTCGCCGGTAAATAGATGTTGCCGCTGGGTAGGGGCGACAATCCCATTTGATCCAGGCGAGAAGCGGCAACTGGACAGCTTCTAAAAATTCACAAGGGAGTTGATCGCATTGGTGCTAAAAGGGCGAACTATCCTTGTGTCGCCCAATCAGCATCGACCGTCTCGGCCAACGAACGTACAATGCCGACAGGCACCCTTATCGGGTACAGCTTGGACCGGACACGACAAGCGTAAGGTCAAGGACGGTGACACCATCCAATAATCCTTTCATTTTCATCGAGATCTTCCTTTAGCTACAAGGGGTCAGCAATTCAGGTCAGGTTAACTCCTGGATTGTAGCTACGGTGCATTAAGTACGGTATTCGTGGGCGGACTGATTACTATTATGGGGAAAAATGTTGGCGGTACTTGCCCGCCAACTAGGTTTATTAGTCAAGTTGCCGGTTACCGGTATACGGAATCTGCTCTTCGATCGCGCTCATTATGTAATAGCCCGAAGGTGATTCCTTTTCTTCGGCAAAGTGACCAACCAGTCCCGCAGCTCTGGAAATGACTGCGATACCGCGCATGATGTCCCAGGGAAGGCCGATTTCACACAGTACCGCACCGATCGCACCAGTTGCATTAATGGTTAAATGTCGTCCCCAGGCTTCGTCGACTTTGGTCGAAAGGACTTTTAATGCATTGATGTATTTACCATCAACCCCGGCTTCCAGTGCAACTTCAAATAACTTTGGAGATCGTGGGTCGTCTGGAATGTGGATTGGATGCCCAAAACCAGGAATAGGCTTCTTGGCAGCACGATATTCTTTGGCAATTTTCTCTGCCGCTACTTCTACGCTATCCTCAGAATCAATAATTGCATACAGGTTTTGAGCCGTGCCTTCCATTGTGCCGACAAAAACACCAGCGATGCCGAGAATACCAGCGGCAACTGCGCTTTGAATCGCCGTTGGATCACTCATCGCAATCATCCGTGAAGCAATCGCACTGGGTGTAAAGCCGTGCTCCATCAAGGTGACCAGCACCGAGTCAAGCACTTTTGTTTCTGTTGGTGTTGGCATCCGGTTAAGAATGTGAAAGTAAATCATATCGGTAAAACCGACCTTGCCAATCAGGTCTTCAACGAGATCTTTATCTCGAACTAAAATCTGGTTCGCGTTACAGGTGCCTATTTTGGTTTCAGGTTTACGTATTGCCATGAGTCCTCCTGGTTCTATTTAAGTATTAAAAAACTTTCCGTCAGGGATTTTACACCATTAGAAAGTGCCGTGATTGAAAAAATAAGTATACTGTGTAGCTTACTGATAACTAAGATTATTTTAGGTATAAATCGTGCCTGCATCACGCCCGCTGCAGATCTATTCCACCCATATTAATGAAGGCAACAGCTCGGCGACATTGCTCATATTTTCGAGTGTGGATACCTGGCTGATAACTTTGTTCGCATGACTCTTTCCAAGAATGGGATCTGCAAGGCTGTGAAACTTGGCTCCCAGCTGATCCCATTGTGCCTGCAAATCCGAGCGGGGAACACCGATATCCGCACTGGCTTCGTAATGGTCTCCACTGTTGGTTTCAACGATGACTCGCGCTGCTGTTTGAGGGCCTTCAGTACTGGTTTCTACCCTTATTTTTTCACGGAGTGCCACCAGCTTTGGGTCACGTGCATTGGCGTCACTGTAACTATCCATTCCCGCAGTATTTATGCCACACAAGGCAAATGCGGTGGTGTGGCGGAGACTGAATTTGATCTCAAGCCCGGTATCTGGAGAAAGGATATTGCACACACGCAGTGAACTGGGGTCGACGATAATAGTGACTGATTTTATAGCATCAGGATCAAATGTATGTTTTTTAGTGATGCTCATTCCCGCTTCAATGGCGGAATGTGTTAAGTAACATGCGGCATGATATTTAAAAAGGTTTTCACGAATATGGTAATCATCCTTGCCCCCCTGTCCTTTTGTTGGATCAAATGACGTGGTCTGCGTGTCGGCAAAACCCTGTTCGCATTCGAGCATATCCAGCCGGCTGGTAAATTCTTTTTGTGCAAGCGTGGCTGCAAGTAAACCATTAACAGCCGCCTTGCCTGCATGAAAAGGTTTGCTCATGGTGCCAAATTGAGACTTTAACCCTGCTGCCTGTGTCGCTGAAATGCCCAGCGCAGTTGCCATTTGATGCTCATCCAACCCAAGAAAATGACCGCAACCTGCCGCACTGCCAAAAGTTCCAATTGTTGCTGTTCCATGCCAGCCTTTATTGTAATGTGTGTTTCCCATTGCGGCACCAATGCGACACTCAGTTTCGTATCCTGCAACAAAAGAGGCAATGAGATGTTGCCCCGTCGATTGATTTAGTTCCGCCAGCGCCAGAACAGATGGCAGCACCGTGACCGTTGGATGCCCCAGGAATTGCATGTTGACATCATCGTAATCCAGTGCATGAGAGGCGGCACCATTGATCAGCGATGCCTGCTGGGTAGATAGTTTGTCGCCAAAACCAATGATCGTTGCCTGGGGGTGCCCTCCCTGCTGTCGTGCATTTTCCAGCAAAATTTGTGTGAGTGGTTCCTTCGCACCTGCCAGTGTCACACCTATCCAGTCAAGGACACAGGTTTTAGCCAAAAAAATCACGTCATCGGGCAGCATTTGGTAGTGATATTTTGTGGCGTTGGCAGCCACTTCTTGTGTGAAGCCATCTGCTTGCTTAGCTGTCAAAATTTATTCCTCATGCCGAGTTTACGATCTTTTTTGATTTTGCCAATCTACCAATAGTGAGCCATTTTTTCAAATGCCTCTGGCACAGTGTAGTGCTTTTCATCAAGTAATCGCGTAGATTACGGGGCCCTGGCTTAATTTTCACGAATTTGAAGTCGCGGGTGTTCATAGGGCACAATAAATTGGCATGTGCCAAAGGGTTTTGGAGGTAAGCCATGTCTATTCGACTCGTTAAACCTTTTCAGGCGTTGACGCCTGAAAATATAGAACCCATACAGGGCCAACTCGGCGTTTACCAACTGGCTGATGCCAACGGTGATATTTTTTATATCGGCTATGCCGGCGGCCGTTCGTTATTTGGCCTGCACGGCGAGCTTAAGGGAGAAATGAAAGAGCAGGGCGATAACGAAATCCAGTTCCGCTGTGAGGTGAATATGCAATATATCAGCCGCTATAAAGAGTTGTTGATGTTGCATAAAGCTGATTTTGGAGAATTGCCGGAGCGGGTTTTAAAGGAATACCCCCATAAAATCGGCACCCTTTCACCGGGGCGGTAGGGCTCAGCGGGGCAAGAGGGTGGACCAAAATTATAATGTGATAAAAACTTACTAATCGTAAAAAATATATTCTGAATAATAGGGGAAATATGGATTATCAATTATCCGAAGAACAGCAAGCGCTAGTGGATATGGTGAGACGTTTTGTGCGCACTGAGATTTGTCCATTGGAAGACAATCTCGACCCCGATGCTGGTGAAATAGCGCCAGAAGACAGCGAACGTCTGAAAGAGATGACGCGGGAAATGGGCCTATATGGGCTGGGCATACCCGCGGAATTTGGCGGACCGGATGTTGACGTCACTACCCAGACTTTACTGGCCTTTGAAATGGCGCAGCATCGCGCCGGGCTTTACAATCCCTGTTATAACGTTTTTGGCGGCGCCGGCCTGGGGCAGCTCTACGAAGCGACAGATATGCAAAAGGAGAAGTATCTTTACCCGGTATTGCGCGGTGAAAAAATATCCTTTTTTGGCTTGACCGAACCCTCCGGCGGCTCTGATCCCGGTCGAGCCATTCAGACTCGTGCTGTGCAGGACGGCGACGACTGGATTCTCAATGGCACGAAGATATTTATCAGTGGTGCGGATCGTGCCGATTTTGGAATTTTGTTTGCCCGTACATCTGAAGATAAAACTCGTAACGGTGTTACCTGTTTTTTAGTCGATACTGATATGCCCGGTTTTCATGTCAGACGGGTGGTACACACTTTACGTTCCACACACTATGCTACGGAAATTCAGATTGAAAATCTGCGAGTGCCGAAAGAAAATATTCTCGGCGAACTCAATAAGGGTTTCGCTATTGCTAGTGACCGTCTCTCACGCTTCCGCATTCCCTATGCGGCGGGTTGTATCGGTGTAGCTATTAAAGCCCAGGAAATGGCCGTTGACTATGTAAAAATACGCGAGACATTTGGAGGGCTGCTGGCCTCGCGGCAAGCCATTCAGTGGATGATTGTAGATAACGAAATTGATATTCGCACCTCTCGCCACATTTGCATAGAAGCTGCCCAGAAAGCTGACCGGGGCGAAGACTTTCGTACCGAAGCGGCAATGGCAAAGCTATTGGGCAGCGAAGCGGGTGGCAGAGTGGTGGACCGGGTTATGCAGATTCACGGTGGCTATGGCATGACCAAGGATTTGCCTCTGGAGCGCTGGTATCGAGAAATGCGCATTCGTCGTATAGGTGAAGGCCCGAGCGAAGTGCAGCGGCTGGTCATGGCGCGTAATTTGATTGGTGGTTCTTTTCACTAATATTAAATAGTGTCGGGCTGGTCGATGACGGCTATCGATTACATCGGTAAATTAGCGGTCGTGTTTGTATCAATGTATCCAGTCAAGATGAATGTGAACCAGCGTTTTCCTGAATAAAAGCGACCACAGCTTGATCAAACCCTTCTGAGCACTCGGCATTTACCGCGTGACCGGCGGGTAGATCAACTATTTTTATCATAGGCATATTAACCTCGACAAATTCCCGCAGCGGTAAAAAGCGATTCTCCTCGGTGCCGCAAACCAGCAGAGCCGGCCGTATATTTTGCTGCAGATCATTACGAACCGAAACGCAAGGGTTGGTATAAACTATGGTCCTGCCGATACCTGCAGGATTCAGCAACCGGGCATCCCTAAGCAACGCCGATCTTACTTCACCCGATAATTTATGGGCATGTTTAGGATGAACAGGAATCGCCTCTATTTCCTTGATCCCGCCTTGTTCGAAACGAGTAATAATCTGCTGCGGGAGCTCACTCTCCTCCCGTGGTAGAGAGAATGCTGACGTGGAGTTGGTAAAAATATGGGCAATGGTTCTGTGCGGATATTGGAGAGCATAGCGGATGGTCAAGCCAGCCCCCAGCGAATAACCACAGAGCAGCCATTGTTCAACCCCAATCGCCTGCCGGATAGCCTCGAATTCAGCCAGGTAGTTTTCGGGTGAGTAGGCGCCTGCCTGCAGGGGTGAGGGTGAGTGGCCGTGGCCATAGAGCTCAACAGTAACGGGTGTGCACACCTGGCCCAGGGCCGACAAATTGAGTGACCACTGACTGCTGCTGGATAAAAACCCATGCACCAATAACATCACCGGCCCGCTGCCAGGATGAATTTTGTAGTTCAGGTTGGTCATGTCAAGTGTACCTCAAAATTTCCTGATGCAGAGGCTGTCCACAGCACACCCCCCGATTACGAGTCGGGGTGGTGATGGTGGATTGGGCCAGTAAGCTGAAGAAAGCTAAGGGTTTTTCTCTGAGGGTAGGGGTGAGCAGCGCCGAACCCATACAAAGATCAACTCATATGATGGAGCGCACAAATCTTGTTTCCGGATGGGTCGCGTAAATAGGCCAGGTAAATCTCACCAGCGGCGCCTTCGCGCACGCCGGGAGGGTCTTCGCACGTAGTTCCACCGTTGGCGAGACCTGCCTCGTGCCAGGCGTCAGTTGCTGCCGAATCTGCCGCTGCAAAGCCGATGGTACTGCCATTACCAGGACCTGCCGGCTTTCCATCAATGGGTTTGCTGATTGAGAAGATGCCACTGTTGGTGACGTAAAAGCAACGTCCCTTTTCATCGATTGTGCCTGAACCGTAGCCCAGGGCACCCAAGACCGCATCATAAAAAATCTTTGATTCCTGAACGTCATTGGCCCCAACCATGATATGACTGAACATCTTTGTACTCCTAGTACATGAACCCGAATGCTCACAGTGTAGCTGATGTTTATCCAGATAACACCTGCCACCTCTGCAAGGGGTTGGGGCCGAATTGGTAGAGGCCGTACCCACTTTGCGAATCAGGAATCTGGTGTTTTATCGCTTTACTGGCCTGGCGCATCTCAAAATGGCTCTGGAGGGAAAGTAATATCGGGAAGAGGGCGTTGCGCAATCTTTTCTGCCTGCTCTGCCGGAATACCAAGCTCCAGGTCGCTCGAAAAAGCTCTTGTCTTCCATTTTATTCAAAAACCTCTTCAAGAAAATTCACCAGACTTGTCCACGATCGACGATCAGCCGTAGCACTGTATGCCATGCCCATCTCCGGGCTGGCGGCATCGGTATTGGTAAAGGCATGAAGAGTGTTACCGTAGGCATGAATCTGCCAATCGGCACCGGCCTCGGTGAGTTCTTTTTCCAGCCCGATAACGGAGTCAACCGGCACCATGGGGTCATCATTGCCGTGCAGGCACAGCACTTTGGCGCTGACTTTGTTGCCTTCGGTATTACCCGGTGCGAGGAACAGCCCGTGGAAACTGACTGCACCGAGGATAGAAGAGCTGGTGCGTGCCAGGTCGAGGGAGCACAAACCACCGAAGCAGTAACCCATGCTAGCCATCTTTGCGGCATCGACTTCGGGTTGCTGGCCGGCGGTTGCCAACGCTGCGGCCATACGTTGTTGCAGGGCGGGACGGTCTTCCATAAAGGGCGTCATTAATACCTCATTTTCTTCCGGGCCGTTACCCAACACACCTTTGCCGTACATATCGAGGGCGAAGCCAACATAGCCGAGCCTGGCGAGCTTATCAGCTTGTTTGCATTCGAACTCACTACGCCCGGCCCAGGTGTGGGCGATAATAATGCAGGGCCGTGACCCGCTGACGGTATCGTCATAGGCAAGATAACCCTCAAGTAAGGTGTCGCCGTCTGTGTATTCTACTAGTCGATGTTGAATAGCCATTCTATTTTCCTTAAATGTTAGTAGTGGGCAGTAAAAATTTGAAGGTGCTTAGCCTGTAGCAGGCGGGTCAAAATTAGATGCAAATTTTGAGTGAACCCCTGGAAGTGGAATCTATCCGGGCGTTCAATTTAACACTTCTTTCTGCTCAACCACCATCGCCAGTACCTCAGCAAACGCCTTGTCAACAATAACGGCCATTTCAGCATCGGTACGATCCTGTATCGGATGTCCCACGAACACTTTCATGGCGGTAAAGCCCAGGGCTTTGGCCTGAGCCAGATCGGCCTCCCGAAATTCTTCGGTCAGGATGTAGCCGCCAGGAATACCGCGGCTTTCGAGATCCATAATGTCATGCAAACTGCACGACGTGCAAGAGCCTCAGTCGGCTAGTGCTTCAACTACCGCGTCGCATTCGCTGGTCAATCGCGGTAGTAACGCTTTCGCCGCGGGAACCCAAGTCCCTGACAGATGAAGCTTTAGCACCAAAGGAGGGCGACGAACTCACAATGGGTACTTCCGTACAGTGGTTTGCTAGAAACAACAAAGCACCATCGACGTTCCCGCAAACACCATGGGTGGTGCAGTTCGATGAAAAAAACTGTATAAAGAAGACAAAAGGGGACTGGGATTGGGAAACCGGTGCGATGCAAGACCAAATCAAAGAGCTCGAGCGTATTCGTGACTATGGTCTTAGGGTTATTTTTGGCAACTGGACTGTCCTTAAAAATCACCAGTTCCCCGGTATAGATGGAAACAAAAAGGGTCTGCAAAAGAACAGTGATGGATCCATCGATGTCTATGTTGGCCCCAAGGCTCCGGCGGGCAAGGAGTCTAACTGGATCCAGAGCGCTCCCGGTAAGGGATGGAACACGCTTCTGCGCCTCTATGGGCCGCTTGAGCCGTGGTTTGACAAGGCTTGAAAACCGGGATATTTTGAGTTGATTGAATAATGCAAGGATAGTTCGCAGATGAAAAAAAACATAACTAACATAGTTGGCGTGCAAGTATAGCGTTTGAGGAGATCACATGATTAAACCCAGAGAAAACTTTATTGATAAAATAGAATGTAAAAAGCGTTATCCAGGGCTTGCTAGCATGCTGGTGGTTGCTCTATTAACACTACCTTGTGATGGGCAGGCAGCTGCAGACGACAGTCCAACAGTTGATTGGGGTAGAGACCTTTACATGAGCTATTGCGTTTCCTGCCACGGGTGGACTGGAAAAGGAGACGGGCCTGCTGGTCTGGCACTTAAATCACCACCTGCTGACCTGACTCAACTTAGTGCGCGCAATGGTGGCGAATTTCCTACCGCTCAGGTGAAGAAATATATTGAAGGGGAAAAGCCAATTCAGGCGCATGGTTCTCGGAAGATGCCGGTATGGGGGAAAGTATTTAGGAGGGAAAGTACTGGCGCTGAAGCACGAATGCAATATTTCGCCTTGTCAAAATTCCTTGAGTCGATTCAATCTGGCGATTAGAGCTGTTTGATGAAGTAGAGAGTAGTGGGGTGGTTGCTTTTATTGTCCTCGTTATTTATGGCGCTTATTAAGAAGATCCGCTACTACTTGATATTATTGTTACTGCCAGCTAATGTCGATATGGGGTGAGTAGTTACTTAAAATTGATGCTACCATTCTGGCCTAAGTCTGATAATGGTTTAAATACAACCAAAATTCATCACAAAGGAAAATATCATGCTCTATCAAGGTGATAACCCCGCCATGCGACGGCTTTCTATCGTGCTCGTCGTACTAGGCGTCTCATTCTTCGCCCTTCCTATAATCGTAGAGCTTCTACCCAGCTTATTTCGCTGGTCTAATCCCGCAGTGAATATGGCCGATGAACATATGATTGTCGCCATGTACTACGCACTAGGCATTTGTTGGATCATGGCCGCTAAAGACCCTCTCCGCCACGCCATTATCATTGACTACACCATCATCGCTAACGCGCTACACGGTGCGGTGATGTTCTATTACGCCATTGTACTTGAGGGCGAGATGGCCCACTTGTGGGGCGATGTTCCCATGCTTTTCGCTCTGTCCATTGGCTTTGCTATTTACCACCCCCGCCGCCTTGCACGCGCTAACGCTTAGGATTTCAACATGATAAAGCAGACAGAAGTAATTGTTATTGGCAGCGGCTTCGGCGGTGCTGTCTCGGCATCGCGCCTTGCAGAGGCTGGTATTTCCGTAAAATTATTGGAACGTGGACCTTGGCGAGATAGCCTGCCCAATGCCTCAATGAACATTAAAAATCGAGTACCTTTCCCCACCGAAGGTCGACATTTTTGGTCGAAAGTGCTCCGCACATTGCGCAATAATAAGCTTCCTGGGGGACGGCTTACTATTAATAAAAAAGGCTTTTATGAGGTAGTTGTCGGCAAAGGGCTAAATATTCTTTGCTCATCGAATGTCGGTGGTGGCAGTCATGCCTATAGCGGCCTAAATATGCCACCACCTATGCCTGGCTATTGGGATAACGTCGCCAACGGTTTGAGCGACAACATGATGACTCGCCATTACGATAGTGTGATGGAGCGAATGGGCGCTAATGTGCCTGATGATCACATCACCCACTCAATTCGCAAACGCTTTTCAACGTCTGATGTCATTCAAAGTAATGCTGAGGTTGGAGATATGAATATGGGCTATTTGTTTGCCCGGGATCCAGGTAACCCTCAAGAAGTGGTTGATGACAATGGGATTCGCCGACGTGAGGCAACACCCGGCGAAGAAGGGAATTTAGGCTCTCCCGGTGGCGGTAAAACCCCACTTGAGGTTGCTTATCTTGTCCAAGCCATAAAGCAGGGTCTTCAAGTTTGTGACCTTCAGGAGGTTCTTGCCATCAGAAAGGAACCGGATGCTAGCGAAGCTCGCTATTGTGTAAAGGTTGAGAACCACCACACGGGGCAATTTGAAAGCCACTATGCCAACCATGTTATTGTGGCTGCTGGCACGGTTAATACACTCCACCTGCTTCTACACAGTCGAGAGGGCGACAAGGGCTTAGGAGGCATGCCCAACCTGGGCCAGCGTTTTGGTAGCAATGGCGATTTTTTTGGTTACTGGGACCATCAGGACAAATTGCATGACCTGAGTAAAAGTGAGGGTGTTAACGGCTTTGTACGTCTTACTGAAGATGAGGGCGCTGCGGAGGGGAGTATTCCAATGATCCTTGAAACCCCGCTGCCCAACCCCGATAAACTGCGCCTGCCGGGCTGGATTGCAAAGAAACTACGGCAAGGGACATTTATAGCCGGCATGGGCCCCGACGCGCAGGATGGCACAGTGAGCCTGGTTAAAGGCAAGCTTAAAATCGATTATCAACCTGAAAACAGCCCAATCTTTGCTGCAATTCGCCAACAAATGGATCGTATTGCCAAGGCCTCTGGTAAGCGTGTTTTATCGATCAAGCGACCCACTACAGCTCACCCAACTGGCGGCGCTTGTATAGGACAAAACCTCAGTGAAGGTGTCGTCAATGAACAAGGAGAGGTGTTTGATCACCCCGGCTTGTACGTGGCCGATGCTGCAGCATTACCAAAACCAGTCGGAGGCCCGCCATCTATGACTATTGCCGCCTGGGCGGATCACGTTGCCGAGCGGCTTATTGATAAAATACAAAACGAAACAATCAATAATTTCGGCCAGGAAACTTTACTGTCACAACAATTGAACAAGAAAGAGCCAGTTTTTTATTGACCGAGAATAAATACGAGAACAGAACTGCTCATCCAACACCGCCATAGCGGTTGCCCCATAGGAGTTTTAAAGTAAATATTCGGCCTCCCCATAGGCCTTTTTAGGCCAATTCGGAAAAAGTACGGGACACACGCACGTTTTCCCAGTATAACAGTAGTCATGGATGACTCAGCCGCCCTACCTGTTGCTCTAC
>Ga0164315_10000319_pt1 | contig 32016 bp, 27 predicted proteins | sample GuaBasSedimGuay6_FD_113737 | JGI IMG/M metagenome (GOLD analysis project Ga0164315, IMG submission 113737) | Subseafloor sediment microbial communities from Guaymas Basin, Gulf of California, Mexico - Guay6, Core 4569-2, 0-3 cm | ecosystem: Environmental > Aquatic > Marine > Hydrothermal vents... | reverse complement strand
TGCCTACTCGGTTCAATATATGCGTATACAGGATACTCAAACGCATAGGGATAGCTTGTGTCGAAATGCGCATAATTCTTCTCAGGCATATCAATCCTGAAATAACCTCTCGGCTTTGGGGTATAGTGCGATTCGCACGAATAGATAATTCCTGCCAGCAGCATCAGAAATATAATAAATCCTTTTTTTATCATCCGTCAAGTTCTGATTATACTAACCGTTTTTTCAACAATTTATTCTTCCGGTTTGTTGTTTATCGTCACTTTCACTTCGTTAATCTTTCTCTTATCCACATTGACCACTTCAAATTCAAATTGCTTAAACCTGACTTTTGTCCCTTTCGGCGGTATGCCTTCTTCCATTTCCAGGATCAATCCGCCAATAGAGTCGGATTCACCCCTTACTTCATCAAAATAATCATCGTCAACTTTCATAATCTTGCAAAGGTCATTGATCGGTGTTTTAGCCTCAAACAAGTATGAATTCTCCCTTAAACGTTTGTATTTGAATTGTGCCGGTTCTTTATCGAATTCGTCTCCGATTTCTCCAACAATTTCTTCAATAATGTCTTCAAGAGTGATAATTCCGGAAGTGCCGCCATATTCGTCAACAACTATGGCCAGATGTATTTTCTTCTCCCGGAACTCCTGTAAAAGGTCTTTTATTTTTTTGTTTTCCGGAACGAAAAGTGCCGGCCGGACCAAAGGTAACCAGTCAAAATATTTTTCGGTTTTTGAATACGGCAACAAATCTTTAATATACAACACACCCAACACATGATCAAATGATTCTTCATATACGGGGATTCTGGAAAACCCCGATTCGATCACCACTTCCAGAACTTCCTGAAAAGAGAGTTTTCTGTCAATTGCCGTAACATTCACTCGTGACTGCATGATGTCTCTTACCTCTTTGTCGCCGAAGGTTGCAAAGCCTTTCAGGATCATTTTTTCCTGTGCTGGTACACTTTCATTAACCGTCATTTCAATAGCTTCAGACAGTTCGCTATAGGAAATATTCTGGCCTTTCTTTCCTATTTTTTTATCAATCAGAGTTGTCGAATGAACCAATATGCTGCTTAAAGGCCTGAAAAAAACAATCATAAATTTTATGGGCTTCGCCATCATATTAGCTACCAGCAGAGGTTCTTTATTCGCATAAATTTTAGGAATAATCTCGCCAAAAAGTAAAATAACGGATGTGATCAGAATTACCTCTATAAAGAAACCAAGGACCGGATTCAATTCAAAATTTAATGTTATGGCCAAGATATAAGCCGAAAGTATGACAATAGCCACATTGATAAAGTTATTGGCAATTAAAATAGTAGCCAGCAGATCTTTCGGCTTGCTCCTTAATTTCAGGATCAGTTTCTCTTTGGCCCGTTTACTGTTGTTCAGATTATCAAGATCGGCAGGCGACAGGGAAAAAAAGGCTGTTTCGGAACCTGATACCAGACCCGACAATACAATAAGTACTATCAGCACTATAAGGCCGGTTACCGCCTCTATAGAAAAGCTGTTAAAAAACTGGTTTGTCAGTACCGATAAGAGATCAAGATAGGGGTCTAAGTCTGCTTCTTCCAAAATATTGCAATTAGTAATTAAAGCGCTGCAAAATTAATAAGAATTAATCAAATTTGTTTTCAACACGCTGATTTTTAGAACGGGAGATCATCATCAGGCGCTCCTGCAGCCGGCTGATCATTAGCCAATGGTTCCGCGGGGGCAGCCGGAGTTTCATCCCGTGTAGTTGTAGCCTGCTGTCCTGTAGATTCATAGCTGCTCTGGCTCCGTGTCAGTATATTTATCTTCTCTCCTATTATTTCAGTAATATATCTTTCGTTACCATCCCTGTCGCTATATTTCCTGGTTTTAATTTTCCCTTCAACGTAAACAAGGTCTCCCTTTGCAAAATTTTTATCCGCCAGAAACCGATATCCTACTATGTTGTGCCATTCGGTCTGTTCAACCCAGTCCCCTGAGTTCCGGTCTTTGTAACTTTCGGTTGTTGCCAGTGAAAAGCTTATTTTTTTCGTACCGTCATCAAAACTGTATGTATCCGGGTCTTTTCCAATTCTTCCTATTAAAATTACTTTGTTCAGTCCAGCCATATTTCTTTTTATTTAATTATTTTTTCATCTGTAACATACCGTTCTATCAATCTGGGAACGGGGTAATCGATCAGATGTTTTTCCGGCACCAAAATTAATGAATTTTCATGCGCAAACTTCACCTTTTTATGCACAATAATTTTAATGAAAACTGCATGGATTAACTGATGTGAAAGTCGTTGTTTGTATTTTTTTGAAATTCCATCCACAACCACATGCTTCATGTTGATTTTTTTCTTCAGGTTGTTCATGATAAATTCATCGTTCACTTCTGTTTTCTGCGGCAGCTCAGTAAGAACAAAATCGTACAGATTTTTCCATATATCCCCTCCAGTTCTTTTGTTCAGATACATATCATAGCTCCCTTCATTTGGTAATCTGATATGGAAATAATAAAAATATCTGTTGAGCAATGTTGTCTTTGGCTTTTTTACCGGCAGTTTATTAACTGTTCCGTTCAACCGGGCATAACACGCTGTATTAAAAAGGCAATCGGCGCATTCCGGATTTGCAGGAGTGCACTTCAACGCGCCAAACTCCATAACCGCCTGGTTAAATGTTCCGGGATCGTTTTTGTCAAGAAGATCCTCGGCTAGCTGATATACCAGGCGACTCCCTTTTGCAGAATTTACCGGCGCATCTACTCCGAACAAGCGTGCCAGCACCCGGTATACATTTCCGTCAACTACAGGCACCGGAACTCCAAAAGCTATGGAAGCAATTGCCGCCGATGTATAAGGGCCAATTCCTGGTAATTGCAAAAGAAGATCGCGATTTTCCGGAAAATTCCCATCATACTTTCCAGCAACCAGTTTTGCCGTTAACAGCATATTGTCCGCCCTGTTGTAATAACCCAGTCCCTGCCATAGTTTGAACACCTCATCGCGCGGAGCATTGGCCAGGGAAAACACATCCGGGTATTTTTCTGTGAACTTTATATAATAACTCAGTCCCTGATCGACACGTGTTTGCTGCAGAATTATTTCCGAAAGCCAGATGAAATACGGATTTTTTGTGTTGCGCCAGGGCAATTCCCTTTTATTTTGCTCATACCACCCGGCTAAACGAAATGCAAAATCCATTAACTTATTCTGAAAATACTTAAAAAGAAGTAATTAGATTTAAAAAAAATCCATTAATGGTGCAATGTTAGTGAAAATGTTTTATTTTTGCCACCCGAAATAAAAAACTAATTTTTAATCATTTAATAAATAAAGACATGACAAAAGCGGAAATTGTAACGGAAATTGCCAACAAAACCGGAATTGAAAAAGTAGCTGTTCAGGCAGTGGTTGAATCATTCATGGAAACTGTTAAAGATACCATGATTGGTGGAGAAAACGTTTATTTAAGAGGATTTGGAAGTTTTATCATCAAGAAAAGAGCTGAAAAAACCGGAAGAAATATTTCAAAAAACACAACTATTATTATTCCGGCTCACAATATTCCTGCTTTCAAGCCTGCTAAAACTTTCGTTAACGAAGTTAAAGGCCACGTAAAATAATTTAAAACTTAAACACATCAACAATGCCAAACGGTAAAAAAAGGAAAAGACATAAGATGGCCACCCACAAACGCAAAAAACGTTTGAGGAAAAACCGTCATAAGAAGAAATAATTTTTAATGCACTGATAACACAATGCGTGAATAGCGTTGTGTTATCATGTAATTTAGTTTCCCAGCTCACCTCGACATTTATTTTTGTTGTCCTTTTTTGTTTACCACTTAATACCTGTTGGTTTTAGGTGTAGTTTCTAAATTGAATAATATTGTGAACAGAGAATTAATCATCGATTCAAATGCATCGGAGGTTAGAATTGCTTTACTTGAGGACAAAACATTAGTTGAACTTCAAAAAGAACAAAATAATAATCAATTCTCAGTAGGAGATATTTTTCTGGGCAAGGTGCGAAAAATCATGCCAGGATTAAATGCTGCTTTTGTGGATGTAGGTTACGAACGAGATGCTTTCCTTCATTATCTGGATTTAGGTCCTCAGATAAGAACCTACAATAATTTTGTGAAACTTGGTCTGCAGGGTAAATTGCAACACATAACTTTTGAAAAATTCAGGCCGGAAAAAGATATTGAGAAAACCGGAAAAATAAATCAGGTGCTTGTATCCGGTCAGCAAATACTTGTACAAATTGCCAAAGAGCCCATTTCAACAAAGGGCCCGCGTATTTCAACCGAGATATCTTTTGCAGGCAGATTCCTGGTGCTTCTGCCTTTTTCGAACAAAATTTCCATCTCGCAAAAAATAAAGAGCAAAGAAGAAAGAAGCCGTTTAAAAAGGCTTATATCAAGCATAAAGCCTAACAATTACGGTGTTATCATTCGCACTGTTTCCGAGCATAAAAAAGTAGCAGAATTAGACGCTGACTTGCGTAACCTGGTCTCTAAATGGGAAAATATTACAAAAAAACTTCCGCATATCATTGCTCCCCGGAAGGTGCTCAGCGAGCTGGATCGCACCTCAACTATTTTAAGAGACAATTTGAATGAATCGTTTAACAGCGTTCATATCAACGATCCCGTCCTGTACGAAGAAGCCAAAACACTAATCAGCACCATCGCTCCTGATAAGATAGATATTGTTAAAAAATACAGGGGGAAGACTCCAATTTTCGAATATTTCGGAGTGGAGAAACAGATGCGGAATTCCTTTGGTAAAACAGTTACCATAAAAAGCGGTGTTTATCTGATAATTGAACATACGGAAGCGCTCCATGTAATAGACGTAAATAGCGGACACCGTGTGAACAAAGACAACTCGCAGGAAGAAAACGCGCTGGAAGTTAACCTTGAAGCTGCTGCCGAAGTTGCCCGGCAATTAAGGTTGCGGGATATGGGTGGAATTATTGTGGTTGACTTTATCGATATGAGCAATGCAAAAAACCGCAAAATACTTTATACAAAGTTCAAGGAAGAAATGGCAAGAGACAGTGCAAAACACACTATTTTGCCACCGAGCAGGTTTGGTCTGATCCAGATCACACGCCAGCGGGTACGACCTGAAATGAGTGTTCCCGTACTTGAACAATGTCCGGTATGTCATGGCTCAGGTGAAGTAAAATCGAGCTTCATTATTCTGGATGATATCGAGAATAATTTAAACTACCTGATACAAGATCAGAACGAAAAAAATCTGACCCTGGCCACCCACCCGTTTATTGCAGCTTACCTTACTGATGGGCCTAAGTCAATGAGATTGAAATGGTTTTTTAAATACAAAAAATGGATCAGTATAAAAGCCATGAAAAATTTTCACCTGCTCGAATATGAGTTTCTGAATAAAAATAATGAAGTAATAAAGAATTGACAAAAAAGGCCGCTATGTGGCCTTTTTCAACCTATCCCAGATAAAACCTGATCCTGTCAGGATGTATGCTAAGCACAGGAACCGGCGAGTGATTCACCATCTGGCTGGCATACGGACCTAACCAAAGGTTTGACGTTTTTGTTTCCTGCTCTGTCATGATCGAGATCAGATTTGCATCTATTTTTTTTGCATACGCAATAGTAGCTTCCGTTATGTTATCTGTTTCAATAAACTCCACCTTATACAAAATTTTATTCTCTTCCAGATAATCCTTGGCCTGTTCTATATAATTCTGTATCCTGTATCTAATGTCATCCAGGGTGGTTGTGTACATGCCCAGCAAATGAACTTCTGCGTTAAAAAGTTTTGCCAGCAGCGCCGTCATAGGAAGTTTTTGCCGCGTCATCTTGGTGCTGTCAAAAGGCATCACTATCTTTTTTAAACCTTTTTTCACGTTAACCCCTGCTCTGATAGTGATAATCGGCTTTTTGGAAGAAGAAACTACCCTGTTGGCATTACTACCGATCCAGAATTCTTCAAACCCAGTAGAGCCATGTGTTCCAATAATGATTAAAAAAGCGTCCAGCTCCTCGGCAGCATTACATATTTCTTTGTAAACCTTGCCTTTTTTGATTTGATAATCTAAAACTTCCCTTCCTAGTTTACTTTTATACTTTTTAATTAGCTCATCAAATCTTTTTCCCACTTCACTTCTCAAATCTTTAGGTTCCACTGCAAATATTTCTTTCGAATAATCAAGATGGTTTACCCAAACCATGGTAATTCCGCAGGAAGCTTTCTGTGCGATTGTAATGGCATGTTCCAAAGCGTTTATAGAGCAATCGGAAAAGTCGATGCCTACAAGAATCTTTTTATTCATAATTGTCGGTTTTTTGATATTTTATTAATTCAGGAAACTCGATTTTATCTTTTATAACCCAGGCTTGAGGATAATTCCTTTTAATGCGTTCCAAAAACTCAATGGCCTCCAGCCTTGTTCTGAAATCCCCAATACGCAAAAGGTAATAGGGCTCCCGGAACGTGATGTACGATTTTATGTAAGGGTACCTCTCTTCAAATTTTTCTTTAATTTCATTTGCTTCGTCAAGGGCTGAGTTTCCGGCCCTCATCATTAATTGTATCCGGTAACCATCCATTACAGGGAATTGCTCATTGTAAGCCATATGTAAATCTACCAACTCGCTGATGCGGGGATCGCCTTTAACTATAACTTTTTCATCACCAGAATATTGCGCTTTTACTGAAAAAGCAATTAAAACTATGACAATGAATACAAATGTTCTGACTCTATTCATTTTTTTAAATTAACTATTCAATTTCTTTAGCCCTCAAACTCAATACAGGTGTCTTCGAATTATTGATCAATTGTTGTGCATACGGACCTAAAAATTTGTTTGCCGTAGTCATGTCCTGATCCGTCATAATGGAAATCAAATCGATTTTAAACTCATCGCTGTACTTAATAATCGAAACAGCAACATTATCAGCTTCACGCTCGGCAGTAATATATTTTACCTTATTCTCAATCAGGCATTTTTCGGCATCTTCACCATATTTGTCAATCCGTTTTCTAATTACACTAATAGGTGTATTATAAACTTTGAGCAAATGGATGGTTGCCTTGAAGTCATTTGCCAGCTTAGCTGCAAACGGAAGCTTTTGCTTGGTCTCCATCGAACTGTCAATGGGCAACAATATATTGTCGATGGTATCCTTAATTTCATAATCCCTCCTGATGGTAACAACAGCGCATGGTGCCTGTGTCACAATACGGTAGGCATTGCTGCCGATCCAATATTGTTCAAAACCTGATACTCCGTGTGTTCCTGCAAAGATCATATCTGCATCAATTTGTTTTGCTGCCTTGGCAATTTCCTGGTAAACTCTTCCTTTCCTTAACAGAACCTGAATTTCGCCGCATTTAACCTGGGGTTGGAAGCGCTTAATCAGACTATCCATATAAGCCCTTTTTTCAATCCGGGTTTCCCCTTCAATAATATCAATAACGCTTTCTTCCGACAATGTATTATCCACCCATATCAAATAGATGCAAGCTTTCTGTTTATTTGCAAACATAACCGCATATTCCAATGCGTGTTCTGCATTTTTCGAAAAGTCAATAGCAACCAATATTGTTTTCATGGCAGTAATTTTTCATTGATTCATTCGTTCAGTCATTACGATCATTGCAGTATATAAATTTGATTATGTAGCTAATTTAATATATTTTTTTCAAATCTCAAAACAGCATTTCGTTCTTCTCTGGCCGAAAACAAATTTGTTAATCACTTATTATTACTTTTGTTTTCAAATTTATAACTAAATGAACGAAAATCTGGACGCCTCGAAAGACCACCTGAGTACAGCCGAGATAGAGATCGAAAATGTGTTACGACCAGGCAGGTTTGCGTCCTTTTCAGGACAGCCAAAAGTTGTTGGTAACCTGAAGATTTTTGTGGAAGCCGCCAAACAACGTGGCGAAGCGCTTGACCATGTTCTGTTGCACGGCCCACCGGGATTGGGAAAAACTACCCTTTCCTATATTATCTCCAACGAGCTACAGGTAAATATTATCACTTCTTCGGGACCGGTTTTGGACAAGCCCGGCGATCTGGCAGGCCTGCTTACCAATCTTGAAGAAAATGATGTTTTGTTCATTGACGAAATTCACCGCTTAAGTTCGGTTGTCGAAGAATACCTTTATTCGGCCATGGAAGATTTTAAGATCGATATCATGATCGAAACAGGTCCGAATGCCCGGTCGGTGCAGATCAACCTGAACCCGTTTACCCTTATAGGTGCTACCACCCGCTCCGGGTTACTGACGGCCCCGCTCCGTTCGCGTTTCGGTATTACGTCGCGCCTTACTTATTACGATACAAAAACTCTTACGGGTATTGTCAAACGATCAGCCGACATTTTGAAGGTAGCCATCAGTGAGAAAGCTGCACATGAGATTGCCGGCAGAAGCAGGGGCACGCCACGTATAGCTAATCTTTTATTGCGCCGCGTACGGGATTTTGCCCAGATTGAAGGTTCGGGTAACATAGATATCGACATAACACAGCATGCCCTGGAAGCATTAAATGTAGACAAATCGGGTCTGGATGAAATGGACAACCGTATTTTGTTAACGATCATCGAAAAATTTAAAGGTGGCCCGGTAGGCATCACAACTATTGCCACAGCTGTTGGGGAAGAAGCCGGCACCATTGAAGAAGTTTATGAGCCGTTCCTTATCCAGGAAGGCTACCTGATGCGCACGCCAAGAGGCAGGGAAGCCACGGAACATGCATACCGGCATTTGGGTAAAATAAAAAATCCCGATCAGAGAAAACTGTTTTGACTTGCTCCACTATTTCATGAACAAATCTTTACTCACCGGTTTTATTAAAGCGGAGGCTCTGAGAAATAACTTTTCCGCCTGTGGCATTTCCAGGACACAACATTTATCCGATGAAAAACTGAAAATGGAAGCCTGGCTGGCAAAAGGAATGCACGGCAACATGCATTATCTGGAAAAAAACAAAGAGAAAAGATACGACCCCTCGAAACTTGTGGACAATGCCCGGTCAGTCATTACGGTTTTGTATAATTATTATCCGAACGAGAAGCTGCCGGAAAACGACAATTATAAACTGTCGAAATATGCTTACGGAAAAGATTACCATTATATTATTAAAGAAAAATTAAGGGCTCTGCTTGCGGCTGTTGAAGAAAAAACGGGCCGCAGGACAGCACGTATATTTGTCGACTCGGCACCTGTTCTTGACCGTGCCTGGGCACGCCAAAGCGGACTGGGGTTTATAGGTAAAAACACAATGCTTATCAATAATAAAATGGGCTCGTTTTTTTTTATCGGACACATCATTATTGACCTGGAACTCGATTATGATAATCCGGAAACAGGCAATTATTGCGGCACATGCACGCTGTGTATTGATGCTTGCCCTACACAGGCACTTCAGCCCTTTCAGCTGGATGCGCGGAAATGCATTTCGTACATCACCATTGAAAACCGAGATAAAATTCCGGAGGACTTCAGGGGAAAAATGAACAACTGGATTTTTGGCTGCGACATTTGCCAGGATATTTGCCCATGGAACCGATTTTCCATACCCCACACGGAACCCCTTTTTGAGCCATCTGAAGCCCTTGCTTCTATGAAAAAAGTAAACTGGGAAAGCTTAGATAAATCACAGTTCAAAACGCTTTTTAAGAATAGTGCTGTTGAACGAGCCGGTTTTAACGGATTAAAAAGAAACATCGATTTTGTAGCAGAAAATACTAATTTTAGGCCCGAATAATAGAGAATGAGTATGACGAAAAAGGCAGGATTCTGGATTTCAATATTTTTTATAATACTTGCAATAGCAAGTCTGTTCAGGTACTTTAATCAAAAAGACAGGGACCTGTATGCCGATGAGATAATTACCCATACGTCGCTGGAATTTAAAAAAGACCTTAAAGCTTTTTTAGCTAATGTTGGGTCCATCACCAACACGGTAAAAAAAGATGTGTCTCTCATCGATGTTGACCGGGTTAGCCAGGACAGTTTACTTACTTATTTTTCACAACTGATCTCGAAAGACCAGCTACTCAAAGGCATTGTTCTTCTTGGGAGCAGAAGAAATTTCGTGTTGATTCATAATAACAATTCGTGGATCGTAACACACAGTCCCTTAAAAGATACCCTGATCAACTGGAAACGATTGAATAACAAGCTGGAGCCTGTCAGCAAATGGACAGACCCCTACAATTATTTTATGGAACTGAGCGATTTGAATTCCATAAAAGTTTCTTATCTGAAAGACGGAAAAAACGTTTGGAAAACTGCCAAAAGTAAGATTCCAGAATACCGCGACTTGTTGTTTAATGTATTTCGAACCACAAGTACCGATGGTAAAATAAACATTGTTGTTCTCATGTATAAAACCGGCGAACTGGGTAGCCGGTTCAACAACGTGTTATCGTTTGAGCAACCGCTGGTAACAATGATTACTTTAAACGACGACGAAATAACACCCATCAGGACAAAAGACACGACCCTTATTTCGCGATATGAAAAGCTGTCTGAAAATGTGGCTGACGTTATTAATACCTGGCATACACAGCATAAAGAACAACCCCATTTATATCATTTTGAAGAATACGGAAAAACATACTGGTCGCGCATCGACACAATCAATGAATCTCTCGGAATTAAGGCCTATACTTTAACAATTGCCGAAGAAGATCTGGTAAAAACAGCTTCTTCGGTTGAAGACGCTTATCTATATGCAGTGGTTATGTTTTTACTGTTTGCTCTTTCTGTTTTCATGGTTACTTTCCGGAAATACAACCAACAGCAAAAGCCACCAAAAACCGAATTGGATAATATACCTACCGAAAAGATTCTGGAAACAATAAAAAAAGGGGAAACCGAACACATCGAATTTAAATCTTCACTTCGCTGGGATTATCGCGAAGAAAAAGTGAATAAAGCCCTCGAAGATGTTATCCTGAAAAGTATTGCCGCCTTTTCGAATGCCAAAGGAGGCAAACTGTTCATTGGAGTTAGCGATGATATGCAGATTTTGGGGCTGCAACCTGATTTTGACACGCTTAAAAAACAAAATGTCGATTATTTTGAGCTCCATTTAAGAAAACTGATCAATAACCAGTTCGGCATCAGGTTTTCGAATAGCTACCTGCATATGCAGTTCCCGGTAATTGACAACAAAACTATCTGTGTCATACAGGTTTTGGCATCAGAAGATCCGCTGTACCTGAAAGTAAAAAACAACCAGGGCCACATGGTAGAAAAATTTTATGTACGATCGGGCAACGCCTCGCAGGAGATTACCTCGCTGCAGGAAATCAACGAATACGTTAACGACCGGTTTAATTAAAATGTATACGATAGCTTTAGTAATAATAAAACCGGATAGCCATTGCATGATGTTCATAAACAGGACCCTATGATTCTTTTAATTTATTCCTCTATATTTGTTTTATTACGTCTAAATATATAAGCATATGAACTGGCTGCTATTTTGGATTATTCCTTATTTAATTGTCATTGTTATTTTGGCCTTGCGCCATCTGCGCTCTTCTGATTTTGACCAATATCTGGTAAATAACCGGAACACTAAAACACTGCCCCTGGTATTTACTACGCTGGCCACCTTTGTGGGCGGCGGTACTTCTATCGGACTGATGGCTTTGGGGTACGAGTCGGGCTTTGCAGCTGTTGCCATTGGTGTTGCCTATGTCATCGGGTTCGTTATCATGTCATTTTTTGCCGGGAAAATACGTACTTATGGTGTCGAGCATAATATTTACAGCTTTCCGCATTATTTGAATCACAGATTCACTACGAAAGAAGAGCCTGGATTCTCAAAGATATTCTCAGCCACAGTCAGCGGTGTCAATATTTTCATTTTCTTTTTCATTTTATCGGCACAATTTGTGGCTATGGCCAGCCTTCTGAAATTCTCCTTTAAGATTGATTATACTACAGCTACTATCATTTCTGCACTGATCATTATTATATATACGGCCATTGCCGGACTGTCGGGAGTCATTGTTACCGATATGATCCAGTTTGTAGCTATTATCATCATGATCGTATTGATCTTCATCCCCGGTATATTGGAAGACACAGCTTTTTTCAGCAGAATGAGTGAACTCCCTGCCGAAATGCTGAACGGAACCCAGCTTGGTTGGATGTTCCTTATCGGTACACCGCTGTTTCTTTCGTGGTCGGTACTGGTACGGATGGATATCTGGCAGCGTATTCTGGCTGCCAACAGCGAACGGGCCGCCAAAAGAGCCAGTATCTGGTCGGGCATTGGCATGCTGCCGTTTTACATTATTTTTCCGATGGTAGGTATGGCTATCAGATTGGTACTGGATTATGATCTGGGTGCCGATCAAACTGCCGACGTGGCTTATCTTTTTATAGACAGACACAGCTCGGGAGTGCTTATGGGATTCGCTGTGGTAGGTCTGCTTTCAGCGCTGATGTCATCCGGCGACAGCTTCCTGAACATCATTTCCATCTCAGCTGTAAAAGACTTTGTGGGCTGGGGGAAAAAGAAAGAGGAGGTCACCAAACAAAAAGCCCATATGATGATTCGTATAGCAACTGTCGTATTCGGTATCATTGCCTTGTTTATGGCGCTGGTATTCCCGAATATTGTTGATTTGATGGTAGTCGGCATCTCCACTATTACCATATTTGCGCCCATTACCCTGTTTGCCTTAACAAGTAAAAAAGCTTTCGCATACCGGAAAGTGGCACTCACCAGTATTCTGACAGCTTTTGTAGTAAACCTTGCCCTGTTCATATACGGCATTATGGCTCCCGAACATTTCCAGGCAAAAGCATCGTTTATTCCGGCTTTTATTTTGGGAAGCCTGGTCCTGGTAATCGGTGTTCTGATTTCAAAGCCCAAAATAATGACTCATGAGCCTTAATCTTTATACTGACGAATTTTTTATGAAGGAAGCTTTGAAAGAAGCCCGCAAAGCTTTTGATAAAGATGAAGTTCCGGTAGGCGCTGTGGTGGTGTGCGACAACCGTGTTATTGCACGGGCATTCAACAACACCGAAACCCTTAACGATGTTACAGCGCATGCCGAGATGCTGGCATTTACTGCTGCCGCCGATTATTTGGGTGGAAAATACCTTCACGAATGTATCTTATATGTTACACTTGAACCCTGTGTGATGTGTGCCGGTGCCTCCTACTGGACACAAATAGGCAAGATTGTTTACGGTGCCCGGGACGAAAAAAGAGGATTTCAATTAACCGGAAAAACAATTTTACACCCTTCGACCGAGGTTAAAGGGGGTGTTATGGAGGACGAATGTAAAAAAATAGTACAGGATTTCTTTAAAATAAAGAGAGATTAATCTGCCTTTAAAATTCTAAATTATTGCTTCACAAATCGTTTATGAGTTATGAACAATTGTTCATATCCTCTGTTCATTTTTTGTGTATTTATCGAACTATAAAAATATTGCGGGGGAAAGAGAAACTGATGTACATTTGCTGTAGCAGGTGAAGATAAAGGGCAGGTTTTAATGTTGCCCGGAAAGTGAAGAGGAACTCGCAAGAGGAAATCGGATCTGACCACTTGGAAAGGGAAGGAAGCGACGCAAGTTAAATCCGGAACTGACCGGACGGAAGTTCGAAAGAGCAACCGGGGCAAAGAGACGCCGAAGCGCAAGCGGAAGCACCTCAAACCTCAAAAAAGGAGCTCGCAAGAGAAACTGGATTGAGGAAACATTAAAACGGGGTTCACGCCAAAGCCAAATCGCAAGAGGAGGCAGAAGCAGGAACCTGACGAAAGGGGAAGCCTCACGGGGCGGAACCAAGTAAGCAGCCGCAATAACGCAGCCTGCCACGAGTTTCAACGCTACGGCCGAGAAATGAGTGAACCGCGCAATGATTCTCACGAATGGTTGCGCGGTTGTTTTTTAGGAGACAACCGTTCCCAACAGGTCAGCAATATCCGTGATCATTTTACTTATGACCATGTACTTTCTTTGCAGTAACAATAAATCTTCATCAGAATTTACCACACGCATTTTCTCCATCACAGATTTTCCTTCCCTGCGCAATAACTTCAATTTAATCAACAGCAATACCCTTGTAACAGAATCCGCCTGGTTGTTCAAAAAAGTCTTAACATAAATCTTGTTTTCCTCCCAACCACCGCTTAGCTGATAAGGTGAAGCAACAAGTCCGATGGCAAAATTGGATATCTTTTGTTTCGGATGGCTTAAAAAGTATTTATCATTGACTTCCTTTCCGGAATCCCTGAATTCACGAATCTCCATAAAGATTTCCCTGACCAGCGGTTCGGTAAATTCAATCTGGTCTTTTTGAATATCCTCAAGGATGTAATCTGTAAGTGTTATTTCTCTTTTTACCCCGTCTTCTTCATACGTAATACTGTTGTTTCCATACTTCAACACAACCTCCAGCAGGAACTTTTCGTTTGCTGTCAGATCCAGCGGATCAACTTCAAGCTGTTGCTCGAGTGTTTGCTTTTTTTCAACTTCTTCCGGCCGGATATCCTGAACATCCACCCTACCCGTTTGTTTTCTGAACCGCTGCCTGAGCCGTTTATTTAACTCATTCATTAAGGTCTGTTCAGTAACGTCCATGATCAGGCTGCATTCCTTGATGTATACCGAACGATTGATCCCGTTTGGAATTTGTGAAATAGTTTGCACGATTTCCTTGATCAGGTCGGCTTTTTTTGAAGGGTCGCCAACTGTTTCATCTAACAACAGGTTGGTTTTAAAGGTAATGAAATCTTTTGCTTGTTTCGTTATAAATTCCTCCGTCTCGCTGGTTCTGTGCTTTCGCACGAACGAATCAGGGTCTTCACCATCGGGAAACAAAACAATTTTTACATTCATCCCCTGCTCCAGTATCAGGTCGATACCACGGAAAGAAGCCTTGATTCCGGCTGTATCGCCATCATATAAAATGGTGATGTTGGGTGTAAAGCGTTTGATCAGTCTGATCTGATCTTCGGTGAGCGATGTTCCGGAAGAGGCAACTACGTTCTCAATACCGGCCTGGTGCAACGAGATCACATCTGTATAACCTTCCACCAGGTAACAGTTATTTTGTTTGACGATTTCCGTGCGTGCAAAATAAATTCCGTAAAGGACTTTGCTTTTGTTGTAAATATCCGACTCGGGTGAGTTGATGTATTTAGCCGTTGATTTTTCTGATGACAGAATCCTGCCACCAAAGCCAATCACTTTTCCAGTTAAATTATGGATCGGAAATACAATCCTGCCCCGGAACCGGTCAATAAGGCGATTATCTTTATCGATACTCAGCCCCACTTTAACCAGGATCTCTTTTTTAAAACCTTGCTCCGTGGCATGATCCGAATAGTCCTGCCACTTATCCAACGCATATCCCAGTTCAAACTTTTCTATGGTTGCCTCTCTCAGTTCTCTTTCCTTCAGGTAAGTTAAGGCAACCGATTTTCCTTCTTCAGTATTGTTCAGGTTCTGCTGGAAGTATTTTGACACAAAACTGTTCACGGCAAACAAACTTTCACGTTCATCCAGCTCCTGTTGCATTTCTGGCGTCAACTCTTCTTCCTCTACTTCGATCTGATATTTGTTAGCCAGAAATTTCAATGCTTCAGGATACGAATAATGCTCGTGTTCCATGATAAAGCCCACAACATTACCGGCTTTGCCACAACCAAAACATTTGAAAATTCCTTTGGAAGGCGAAACCGAAAAAGAAGGAGTTTTCTCGTTATGGAACGGACACAGTCCCAAATAATTTGCCCCCCGTTTTTTTAATGTAACGAAATCACCGATCACTTCTTCGATGTGTGCCGTTTCAATTATACGTTGTATGGTTTCTGGTTTAATCATGTGTACTATCGTAGTGCTAAATTAACACAAATATGGCAGGGGAATCAGACCTGATAATAAAAAAACGGCCCTTTTTCAGGGCCGTTTTAACCAAAAACCAACAATTATGAAATAAAGCAGAATTTGTCCGGTTTGCGGGGAGCAAACCTCTATGATGACAAATAGTTTATCATTCAAATTCTGAAACAAAAGTATATCATTCAACTTTCCATAAATGTTAAGTAAGATTAACAAGTGTTAATAAATGTTAAAAGCTGTATATCAATTATTTGAAGCCTTAAATTTGTTGTGTGAATAAATGGTCAACATTTTTAATTATCACTTTGGTTACTATGGCCACCATTGGCCTGATGATCATTCAGGTGTACTGGATCAGGGATGCTGTAAAAGTAAAACAGGCAGTTTTTCTCAGGGATCTTGACCAGGCTATGACCAGTGCTATATATGAGCTCGACAAAGCACGACTAGAAGACAGACTCAAAAAACAAAGGAAACTTTTTCAAAGAAGCCAGGGTATTTATGAAATATACGACTCACTGAACCTACTGCTTGCCAGAGGAGCCGGAAGCATAAATTCTATATCCGAGATCGACTACATTCTCAAAAAAACCAATAAAATGATCAACCGGGCGAACTGGCAATTGTCATTACATCCGGCTGCTAACGAAACGGGAAGTTTTTTCGTAGCCCATAAAGACCTGATCGACTCAATTATTACCAAACAACTGAAGAAACACAACATCACCACAAAACACGAATTTGGCATTTACAGTCCTGCTACCAATTCAATGCTCGTCCAGCGTACAGGTGCTTATCCCGAGCAGTTATTAAAAGAGAGCTACGTATATGACCTGGCACCTATAACTTCTCTTTTTGCTCCGTCTAACAAGTTATTGTTGTTTTTCCCCAACGAAAAAAGTTTTATTGTCAGGCAACTCTGGAAACTGCTGATCATTTCTGTTTTTCTTTTTATTGTCATTATTCTTTCCTTTTCTTTCAGTATTTATATCATAAACAGGCAAAAGAAACTTTCGGTCATGAAAAATGACTTTATCAACAACATGACGCATGAATTTAAAACACCCATATCAACCATAGCCCTTGCCTGCGAGGCCCTGAAGGATGAAGACCTTAAAAAGTCATCGGAGATATACAATAGTTATATTGGTGTAATCAATGAAGAAAATAACCGTCTAAAATCTATGGCGGAACAAATTTTACAGACAGCCATTATTGATAAAGGACAGTTAAAGCTGAAGAGAACAGTTGTTGACATACACGATTTGATCTCAAATGCTGTCGGGAGTAAAGAAATGATCGCGACGAAAAAAGGGGGTATTATTGAAATGCAGTTAAAAGCGGAAAAATCCATTATAAAAGCTGATGTTGTTCATTTGACAAATGCATTTATTAATTTGATCGACAATGCACTGAAGTATACTATCAATGCACCCCATATTATCATCAATACTATTAACCGGGACAATACCTTACTCATTCGTGTTCAGGATAATGGTGTTGGTATCAGTAAAGAAAATCAGAAAAAAATATTTGAAAAATTATACCGCGTACCGAGTGGCGATATCCACGATTTCAAAGGATTCGGACTGGGGCTCAGTTATGTAAAATCTATTATTGATTTACACAAAGGAAATGTTCATGTTGATTCCGAATTGGGCAAAGGATCTACTTTTACCATTCGGCTACCTTTAAAACAATGACTTATGAAGAAAAAAATTAGCATACTGTTGGCAGAAGACGATAAAAATCTGGGAAACGTTCTGAAAACTTATCTTGAAGTGAAAAGTTTCCATGTAACGCTGGCCGTAGATGGTAAAGAAGCCCTTGAAAGTTTTAAACGAAACGAATTCGATTTTTGCATTCTGGATATCATGATGCCCGTTATGGATGGGTTTACCCTTGCCAAAGAGATCAGAAAACTGGATAAAAAAATTCCTTTTCTGTTTTTAACTGCCAAATCGATGCAGGAGGATAAGATCCACGGATTTGAAATTGGTGCCGACGACTACCTTACCAAGCCATTCAGCATGGAAGAGTTGCTGATGCGCATCAGGGCCATCATGCGCAGAGCCGAAGAGAACAAAGACAAGCCTGAAGACCGGAGATATACATTTGGAAAATATACATTTGATTATAACCGTCAGATGCTCCTGTTGGGTAAGAAGCAGCAGAAACTTACCTCGAAAGAGGCAGAGCTGCTCAAACTTTTATGCGAGAATAAACACAACGTACTCGATCGTTCTGTTGCTTTAAATAAGATCTGGTACGATGACAGCTATTTCAACGCCCGTTCGATGGATGTATATATTACCAAACTGCGTAAATACATTAAAGACGACCCGTCAGTTGAGCTAATAAATGTGCACGGCGTGGGCTTTAAGCTTGTAACCCCTTAACAGGTCAATTCTTTACAGGAAAAGCTGTATACAGGCCCAGTGGCAGGGTATCAGATCGTATGATATTCCAAAAATTATCGGAGCCCGGCCCTTTGTCTTTATTGGTAAGTACAATAAGCGTTTTATGGTGTTTCATGTCACGTATATAAAAAGTACGGAACCCTTTCCACCAGCCAAAATGATACACTGTGCTGTCCATACCATCTTTGATGCGCCAGCCGAAACCGTAGTTGTTCCTGCGGCGCCAGTATTTTGGGTTTCCCGGTTTGAACGCTTCACGCAAAACACTGTCGGGCAATAAGGTAAAATGATCCAGCGCCTGGTCGTATTTATACAGGTCATCCACCGAAGTATAAACGTTTTTGTCCCCCATCACGCCATTCAGGTAATCGTTAGTCATCTCACGCCAGCGCCAGCCGCGGTGGTAATAACCGGGAGTTCCTTCTTCAACATACAGCGATACGGCCGTATCACCCCGCATGTTGTAAACAAATGAACTGTCCATACCCAGAGGTTTGAATATTCGTTCAGTCATAAAATCTTCAAAATACATTCCCGATACTTTTTCGACAATATTAGCCAGCAACGCATAATTTGTATTGCAATAATGGAAGCCTGTGTTGGGTTTAAAATACCTGTCAGGATGGTAGGCCACGAACAAATCTATAACATCGTCATTCGTCAGCGGTATTTTTTTATTCTCCCAGTGGTCCTGGGCAATACTCATATAGCGAGGCAGGCCCGAGCGGTGGGTTAGCAGCATACGGATAGTAACTCCGTTGTACGGAAATTCGGGCAGATACATCCTGAGGCTGTCGTCGTAATCCAGCTTGCCATCGTTTTTCAGCACCATAATGGCCATCGCTGTAAACATCTTAGAAACTGAAGCCAGCTGAAAAGCATCAGACGTTGACAGCGAGTCTCTCTTCCGGCGTACATTTTTATATCCGTACGCTTTTTTCAGAACGATTCTCCCCTTTTCTGCATATAATACTGTACCATTAAAACCGGTGAGTTTCACAAGCCGCTGGAATTTTCTGTCAATTTCTTTAGCTTTTTCAGCAATTACCGTACTGTCGGCATCTCTGAAAATTTCCACGTTGACATCGGGAATATTTTCCAACTCTCCGGAATCATTATTATCCGTACAACCCGAACAACCCGTCAGCCAGAAAGCGGCAGGCAGTAACAGGAGTAGTATTAAATATTCTATCTGTTTGCTTGTTATAATGTGCTTCATCAAGGCGGCAAATTTATGGAATTACAGCTTAGGTAAATGTTAAAAAATATTGGATATTCACTTTGTGAAAAAATATCAATAGCACGAGAACTAAACGGAGGGATATTTTTGGCTTTATATCATTTTTTCCTAATTTCTTAGCCATTTCAACGCTTCGCGCTCGCTTAAACCTGACAGTTTGTTTTCTCTGACAAAGCGGATTACAAATTCGGGGTTGGTTTTGGAGTACTCGCGCAAAGCCCAGCCAATGGCTTTCCGGATAAAAAACTCATTGGAGGATGCCAGTTGCCGGATGAAGGATGAGAGTAACTCAGTATTGGTTCTGTCTTTGTATCTTAACTGGAACAACAGGCAGGTACGCTGCAACCACATATTACCCGAACCCATCCATTTTGTTGTAAGGCCGGGAATTTGTTCAGGAAATTTTTGCATATAAGGCCCTGCAAGATTTGCTGAAATATAATCTATCGAATCCCACCACGATTTTGTGACAATCATAAATTCATAGAGTCCGATTATTTCTTTATTCACTTTTTTAGCTTCTTTACTCAGAAATTCCATAGCGAAATATTGCCACTCACGTTGTGGTGCTTCCCAGCACCAATGTATAATCTCTTCTCTATTTTCAACGGGGATCAAACCAAATTGATTGATATGCTTCCTGTAAAGTTCTCGCCTGAGCGGTGATTTGATTCCGAAGAATTCAAAACGGGACTTCATGTACTTTTGCATCTGAACGGCATTTTCGGAGTTGGCATGCTTCTCCAATTCGACGTACAGCGGGCGGATATAGTCTGGTATTTTCACAAAAGTTTATTTTAAGATCAATATCTTTTCAGTAGCTATTGACTTTCCGTTGTTAATTACTTCAGCAACCAGAATACCCGGTGCCACCTCATAGGGCTCCCACCGCCAGACTGCATGCCGTCCGTTTACTGTCAATTCTTTTAACAACCAGCCTTTTTCATTATAAAAACGAATGGTGTAATGCCCTCTTTCGGCAAACTCAATGGTTAGTTTTTTTTTTGCCGGATTGGGATAGAACTTTACCTTTTTTGCATCAGTATTTTCAGGTACGCCTACAATGGTCTTGTCGTAAACAGCCGGCGTGTATTCGCCCAGTTGCAGGTCTTCCACATATACATAACCCATATTCCAGTTACCAATCCTGGTTTGGGGTACATAGTGCCAGTCGTTGCGCGGATGGTCGCGATATAAGATCACCAGCGAGTCGTTTTCATCGATGATCAGCTCATTATCCCATACAGTAACTGCATCATAATAAAATCTTCCCTGTGCATGGAATTCTTCAGGCAGGATCCCGTCAATTTTCCAGAAACGGTTTGGTGAAATGCGCAGACCTTCAACCGGTGTTTTTAAAGTATCAGGTGCTGCAAAATTATTTGTCACCTGTATCAAAGCCGTATCACTCAACTCATCGATCATGATCTTAAAAATAACCTCAGGATAAGCATAGTCCTGCGGCTGGTTAAAAAATCGGTAACTATCTATAGTAGCATCATTTGTTGTCTCCAGCGGGTCAAGCAAAACAGCCCGGGGTTCAAAGTCAATAAATTTTACCGAGTGACCCGTAGCTCCCGAAAAATGAACAGTATCGGTGACAAAATCAAAATTATCTTTTACAAAAGCTATTTCCACAATATTGTCATCCCCTAAAAAATCATAACCAAAACGTTTTTGTTTGAGAAAAAGATCCACCATAAAGCTGGCATCACCTTCTGTTACCAAAACGGAATCAATACCGAAATGCGGTGACCCCGGTGTAAACACCCAATTATCGAAAAATCCTCCCATATCAATACCCGTATAAGATGTCAAAAAGTCCCGCATGTCATAGGATGAAACCGACTGATACGCAAACTGATCCAGATAGGCAGTCATGGCGTCAAAGAAAAGTGTATCGCCCAAATATGCTCTGAGGGTATTGGCAACAGTTCCTCCCTTATCATAGGCTGTTTTCCCGTAGGTTACATCTTGCGGAATACCGTTCAGCGGCCAGAAACCTCCGTCAATAATATGAGCTTTTTTCAAAACATCATTATGCATATCGCGCATCATGGTCCGGAACAACTCTTCGGAGTATAGGCCTGTACGGTAATACAATTCGCAAAACGTAGCCCAGCCTTCGTTCAGCCACATATCTTCGGCTGTCGAGCAGGTAACCTCATCCCCAAACCACATGTGCGACAATTCGTGTGTGTATAACGATTCATAAGAAGTGTTTCCGTTGATGGCGAAGTGCGGATAAGCAATATTAGTAGCATGCTCCATTGCACCAATAGCCGTTGATACGTAACCAATCCGTTCAAAAGGATAAGGCCCGAAATGTTCTTCAAAAAAGTGCATTATCTCGTGCAGATGCACAAACGACCCGGCAACTTTAGCCGATTCGGAAGGGCGTGTATATATATTGATGGGAATATCCTTTTCCATCCCTTCGTACACATCTTCGTAAAGCACATAATCGCCTACAGCTGCCGATTCGAGGTAGGTGGGGATTGGGTGGGATATTTTCCAGTGCCAGGTAGTTGTGCCGTTGCCGTTATCAGTAGTCTCCACCAGCAACCCGCCGCCAACGCCTGTTTTTCCGTTTTCAACGGTGATGAATACATCGTATGATGACCTGTCGGTAAAATTATCCACGCAGGGAAACCATGTTTTTCCAAGGTTATGGGGTATCGATACAAAACCAACTCCCAGGTTAAAGGCATAATCGCCGCTGAAATGGAAGCCTCCCCAGTCTTCATGAAACGGCTGTCCATGGTAATATACACCTACAAGCAAGGTGTCTGCTTTTGTGGTCAGCGGTAATCGGATAACATCGTCTGTATAGGTAAAATTCCATTCCGTACCATCAATAAAAACAGAATCGACAGTCAGATCTTTTAACTCTAGCGGAATATAAGCCAGGTCTTCTATCAACGGTACCAGTTTAATTTCCGTATAGGCAGCAATCGTATTTTCAGCAGTATTAATATGGTTAAGATGAATGTTATAATGGATAGCATGAATGGTATCACCAATATCGTTATTTTGTGCATTGGCCGTTCCCATGTAAAACAACAACAAGAACATAATAAATAAGCGGGCATTTTTCATAGGTTATTATTTTGAATGATAAAATTAGTGAATAAAGCCGTACCGGTTATTATCCTTTGCGGTTATTTAGTGGTTCATAGCAGAAATGCATGAGCACTTTGTCGCCGAGAGATTTTTTTAATTAATATGCCCTTTCAAACAATGTTTCAGGCGTTTTATTGTTTTCTTAATACGTTACGTAGATAAATTTACGTCTTATGTCGAATTTATTCTTTTTTAACATTCTTCTGTCATTCTTTTGCCATTCAAATGATTATATTTATGCCTTTTAAATAACCTGACTTATTCAAAATCCAAAAAACACTATATATGAACAAAAAATCTATGATTCTGTCAATGCTCCTTGCTATGGTGCTTTTCAGCGTGAGTGTGGTGGCTCAGGAATTATGGTCGTTGGAACAATGCATTAATTATGCATTTGAAAACAACCTGACGATCAAAAAGAGTATGCTGGATGTATCTAATGCAGATCGGGATCTAAAACAAAGCAAACTTAATATGGTTCCTGCTTTTAACGCTTCTGTAGGGCAAAATTTCGGCTGGGGTCGTGCTCCCGACCCTTCATCCAATTTATATGTTACTCAACAATCCCGGCAAACGTTCTTCGGGATTAACTCTGATATCACCCTCTTTCAGGGCTTGCAACAGATTAACTACGTCAGGCAAAAGAATTTTGATTACTTGGCTCAAAAATATGATTCGGATAAGATTAAGAACGACATTTCGCTCAATATTGCCTTGAGCTATCTGACGATTCTATTTAATCTGGAGTTGGTAAATAATGCTCAGCGCCAGGTTGATATCTCCAGAGACCAAATCAGCCGAACGGAAAAACAAGTAGATGCAGGCGCCGTTGCACGTGGTAGTTTATACGACATTCAGGCTCAGGGCGCCGGTGACGAGGCTAATCTGGTTAATGCCAGGAACAATGTGCTTCTTGCCTACCTGGACCTGATGCAGCTCCTTGATATTGAAGCAACACAAGAATTCGATATTGAAAAACCGCAACTGGACATTACGGGTGCCCCTAATTTGTTACCACCCGAAATGATCTACAGTAAAGCACTGGATATTATGCCTGAGATTAAAAGTGCGGAATACCGTGTGCAAAGTGCCGAGAGAGTTCTTGCCAGAGCTAAAGGATATCACAGCCCACGACTCTTCGCTCAAGGCAATTACGGCACCAATTATTCTGACCGGATCAGGCAGGATCCTATGGACCTGAACAGTCCGACCGTGCCCTTTGACCAGCAGTTTAAAGACAACCGTAACGGGGCCTTATATATCGGACTTGCTATCCCCATTTATAACGGTTACCAGGTAACAACGAATGTGAAGAAATCATATATCGGCAAGGAGACAGCCGAACTAAATCTTGAAAATCAAAAAAATATACTTAGGAAGAGCATTGAGCAGGCATATGCCGATGCCATTGCTGCTTACCAAACTTACGTTGCACGGAAAAAATCAGTTGAATCATATAAAGAGGCATTCAAATATACAGAGGAGAAATTTAATGTCGGTATGGTCAATTCAACTGACTACAATGTGTCAAAAATTCAACTGAGCAATGCCGAATCAGATCTTGCATCGGCAAAATACGACTACATATTCAAAACAAAAATTCTTGACTTTTATCTTGGCAAGCAGCTGACTTTGACGGATATAGCTAACGTGCAAGAAGAATAACGGCATGATATTCTTCATGTCTTAATTAAAAGTAATTTTACATCAATAATCTCAAAAACTGTCGGCATGGCAAAATCAAAGAATAAAAAGATCTGGCTCTATATAGCTGCTGCGATTGTACTTGTTGTTATCATTGTACTCGTCATTAAAAAAAGTCAGACTTCAACTGGTATTAAAGTGGCCACAGAAATTGTCGAAACCCGTACTATTGTGGAAACGGTATCGGCCAATGGAAAAATTCAGCCGGCAAAAGATATTAAGATCAGCCCTTACATCTCGGGTGAAGTTGTTAAACTTTTTGTAAAAGAAGGTGATTTTGTTCAAAAGGGTGACCAGCTTGCTAAAATTGATCCGGAGATATACATCTCCACTTATGAAAAAATAGATGCTTCACTAAAAACAGCCCAGGCCAATGAGGCCAGTGCAAAAGCGAGGCTTGCACAAAGTAAAGCACAATATGTAAAAGCACAACTGGATTTTAACCGAAGTAAAACCCTTTGGGAAAAAGAGGTGATTTCAGATGCTGACTTTGAAGCAGCCCAATCTTCCTATGAAGTTGCCAAAGCCGATGTTGAAGCCGCCGAAGAGAGTTACAAATCAAGTCAATTTCAGGTGAGTAGTGCCCGTGCTTCGTTGCGGGAAGCCAAAGAAAACCTGAACCGTACCAGTATTTATGCTCCTAATGATGGCACCGTTTCCAAATTGAGCGTGGAAGTCGGAGAACGGGTTACCGGTGCATCGCAGTTTTCTGCAGGAACGGAGATTATGCGCATCGCCAATCTCGATATTCTGGAAGTAAATGTAGAAGTAAATGAAAACGACATTGTCAGAGTATCTCTTTTCGACACGGCAACTATTGAAGTAGATGCTTATCTTGATCATGTTTTCAAAGGTGTTGTAACAGAAATTGCTACTTCAGCCAATACAACGGGTGTCAGCGTTGATCAGGTGACTAATTTCGATGTGAAGATCACCATGTTAAAAGAATCATACGAAGATCTGATAAAGGCGGACGACCCGATTCCTTCACCTTTCAGACCGGGGATGTCGGCAACTGTTGAAATTCAGACCGAAACAGCTAACAATGTACTGACGGTTCCCATCCAGGCCGTAACAACACGTGCCGACACTACGGGCAGGGTAAAATCGAACCGGGAAAAAAGAGAGGAAATGACGGGAAAGGAAGAGGATAAACTGACAAAAGACAAAGAAGAAGTACACGAATATGTTTTTGTTTATAACGAAGGTATTGCTAAACTGACAAAGGTTAAAACAGGTGTCCAGGACAATACCTATATAGAAATAACAGAAGGGTTAGCCGAAGGAGATAAAGTGATCACCGCTCCTTACCGGGCTGTTTCCAAAACTTTGAAAAACGGGGACATTGTGGAAGAGGTAAAAAAAGAAGATTTGTTTAAATCGGAAGATTGATCATTATATAAAAACGATTATTAATCTTGGCTTTCATCCTGAACATAGAAACAGCAACAAGAGTTTGTTCCGTTGCGCTGGCAATTGACGGAGTTGTAACGTCCATCAGGGAATCGCATGTTGCCAACAGCCACTCGGAACTGATCACTTTATTTGCCGAAGAGGTGATGAATGAGGCAGGAATACCGTTTTCCAGACTCGATGCCATTTCCGTAAGTATGGGACCGGGGTCATACACAGGGCTCCGTATTGGTGTTTCTACAGCTAAAGGCCTGTGCTATTCATTAGACAAACCGCTTATTGCCATAAGTACCCTAAAAGCCATGGCGGCAGGAATGGCCGGTTTAGTTGAAGATGATCAGTTTCTTCTTTGCCCGATGATCGATGCCCGGCGCATGGAAGTATACGCTGCAGTTTATGATCTGCAACTTCGTGAGCTAAGGCCAACGGAAGCCGTTATTGTTGATGATCAATCCTTTGGCGAATTACTGGAGAGCCATAATATCCTGTTTGCCGGTGACGGGGCGCCAAAATGCAAAGAAGTGTTAAGCCATCAGCAACATGCTGTTTTCCATGATGAGTTTCATCCGTCCACAAGGTATATGGCCACCTTATCCGAACAAAAGTTCCGGCAAAATGTTTTTGAAGACGTTGCCTATTTCGAGCCTTTCTACCTGAAAGATTTTGTTGCAGGCATTCCGAAAGTAAAAGGTCTGAGGTAACTGTTACCTTCTCCTTCCACCACCTCCCATACGAGCACCACCACCACCATACGAACGTGTCCGGTTATAATTTGTATTACCGCGGCTCCTGTTTTGATACGACCGGTTGAGTTGCTGCCGTTGTTGTGTTGATATGTTATTAGAAGGTCTTGTTTGCCCGGTTGAAGGACGTGTGGCCGGTTGAGTTGATGGACGCTGTGCTGGTTTCGTAGCAGGACGTGTGGCCGGTTGAGTGGCCGGTCGTGTCCTGTTGTTATTCTTTTGTTGCCAGTTACCGGTCTTATCACGCTGATACACATTCCCTTTCCTGTCGGTATAAACATTATTTGGCCGAGTAGAGGGTCGTGCTTTGTTATTCAGATTTCTACCCGATTGAGCATTCCTCGGTGTACCGTTAACTCTCACGCCTGTCCCCCTGTTACGGTAAACATTGTTGTTATACCTGGCGCGATTATATCCTGCAGCATAACCCCGTGCAGCACCCCGTCGGTAGCCATGATGATAGCCATGCCGGTAGCCATGATAGTAACCGTGACGGTAACCCGGATAAAAACCACGAGGACCCCAGTAAGCACGACTGTACGGATGAAAACCCCAGCCGACCCAGCCAAAACTAATGCCGAACGAGAAACCCCAGCCTGTATAGGGATTCCAGTGAACGCCAAATCCCCAGGTCACCGGTCGCGGATAATAATAGTTATGGTACCACGGCCGATACCAATAACCTGTTCCGTAAACAACACATCCACCGTAAACGTAGGATGAAGTGTAGCCGGGGAGATAACCTACATAAACCACTTCGGGTGTCGATTCGTATACATACACATATTTTACGTTATATGCTTCCGACTCGGGAGGAATCTGATCCACTTCATCAGGACGCACATCACTTACAGCCCACGGACCATCGGGTTTTCCGGCGACAAACCAAACACCATCGTCAACACAGTAATACTTTTTATCGATCAGTAAAACCGTTTTGTCGCTGTTTTTAGCAACGGAAACGTCAGTGTCTTTAATCTTTTCAAACTTCGGATCCCCGTCCCATTTTACTTCCACTGTGGTTGTCTTTCTGTCGACAGTTGCGGTTGTTGGGATGGCCTGCTCCAGCAATGCGTCTTGAGCTTCCGGCGTGCCGGGCACACTTACTCTTACTTCTGACATTTCTGAATCTTCAGGTATTTTCGAGAAATCTTCCGGCAGATTCGATGGTTCAACAAAGGTCCAGCTTCCGTCTTTCAGCGTCTTTGATTTGTACCACCTGCCAGCTAAAAGAATGTAAAGCTCCTGGGTACTGATGTTCCTGATGATGTCATCAGAAGTATTAGAAACATAGAGCAACTGCGTTCCGTCGATTGATGCGTATTCAGGTTCCCCGTCAGTTGATATCAACTCTGACGGCTTTGTGACAACAATAATTTCCGGAGCCTTATCCATAGCTTCCGATATAGAATCCAATTCGTTGTCAGGGAGGTTTTCTTCAGCGAATTTCACTAGATCGGAAGGAACATTCTTCGTTTCGGCATACCCTGTAGTCACCTCTTTAGAGACATACCAGAATTTACCTCCTTTGATGTAATAGTTATTTTTCTTTTCAACAATAAAAAAAGGCGTGTTAACAACGTAATTATATCCCTTCCCTTCAATTTCCTTTATTATCGGATCACCATCGATGGTAATCAAGACAGCCGGCTCAGTACGGAAATAAATATCCGGCGGATTGTTATTCAGTTTTTCCGATAATTTATCCAGCTCCACTTTATCTTCCAGGCTGGCAATAATCCTGTCAAGCGACATAATCATATTCCACGCCTCAACCTCCTCTTCAAGCAGGCTCGTAAACCGCTCTATCCTTGTCGTATCTTTATAATCGGGGAAATATATCTTGGTAATCTCAAGTTTTTGCAATATGGCAGTTCGTTCGTCATAATCAGCTGAAATAGTGGCTTTGAACCACAATGCACCAAAAACAATCTCATTGTCTTTGGGAGTTACCGACAGGGCCATACGCCCTTGTAAGATGTTACCCTCCAATGACTCGAGTTGTGGTTGATACAACACCACCAGCGTACCATTCTTTTCAATTTCTTTTGGCCAATTAAGACCGTTTTGTTTATCCTGTTCGTCCTGAGAAAATCCGGACAATACAGTTACAAATATAAGAACTGTAAAGAGATATAATTTATTCATCTTAGTTTAATTATATTGATAATTATGTTGATCCGGAAGAATAACACAATTAACCTGCCAAAATTTTAGAGTAAGTTCCGGACGCTAATAAATGCTGTTTTTTCTTGCTTTTTTTCTGTTTTCTTCGTACCCTTTATATACCATCCGGTTGTTTCTGAAAATGGAGAAATTAAGGGAAAAATACCAGATATTTGATTTTAACCCCTGGTAAGGATATGAGTTAGTAGCCCCGTCAAAATAGTCTTCATTAAAGAATTCTGAAAAATAATATTTGAATTTCAGACTGAATCCGTAAGGGAATTGTATCCCGACAAATACCGAATTGTAATAGGATGGTGTTCGTGATGAAAACCAATCCGTTATCTTATAGTCTTGTTTTGCTCCGTTAATAAAGGTTTTTTCTTTGTAATGAAACGGGAATTCAATTTCATATCCACCGTAAAGAAGCCATTTATTCATTACACCCAATTTAAGGCCTACCGGAATGCCAAAATCGTAATTCCGGTATTTCTTTTTTATGTTCGTAATCACTCCGTCTCCGGGGTCAGAATATTCGTAAATAAATCCGACATTGCGTATGGCCCCGCCAAAAATCAACCCGACATGTTTGCCGAAATCGACATTACCATAGGCCTGTATATTAAAAAAAGGAGCAAACCGAAGGATGTTTCCTCCGGTTTGCCCATTGTTGTCAATTTCCGCTAATGAAAAAATAACCTCAGAACCTCCCGTGGCATAAAATTTCACCTGTGCATTTAATAATTGTGTTATTCCAAGAAGGATAAAAAATATGAGAAACTTTTTTTTCATTATCGTATTGTAAAATGCTGCAATGATTTATTTATCCATATGCACATCCAGTTGTGGAAACGGAATACTCAAACCGTGTTTGTCTGCTTCTTTATAGTATTTTTCATTCATGTCGAAAAACACACCCCAGTAATCTTCTCCTTTTACCCAGGCACGTGTGGTGATATTTACAGAGCTGTCGGCCATTTCGCCCAAGGCAACAAACGGTTCCGGATCGGTAAGGATTCGCTCGTCTGTTTTCAACATATTGAGGATAACATCTTTGGCTTTGTCAAAATCATCGCCATAGGCAATGCCAAAACTCCAGTCGACACGCCGGGTTGGCTCAGCACTGTAATTGATCAGTGAACCTGTGGATAATCCTCCATTCGGAATAACTACTGTTTTATTATCAGGAGTAGTAAGGATTGTGATGAAAATCTGGATCTCTTTCACAGCACCCATATAGCCCTGCGCTTCGATGAAGTCGCCTACTTTAAAGGGTTTAAAAATAAGGATCATAACCCCTCCGGCAAAATTTTGCAAGGTGCCCGACAAGGCCATACCTACGGCCAGACCAGCAGCACCAAGAATGGCAATAAAGGATGTCATTTGAATACCTAACATCGTCAACACACTGATAACCAGCATGATTTTTAACAGCATACTGATCATGCTAAGCAGGAATGGTTTCAGAGATTCATCCATATCTCTCTTTTCCATTGTTTTTCGAATACCTTTCATAATTGCTTTGATTACCCAAAGACCGACAATAAGAACAACTATTGCTCCGATGAGTTTTAATCCGTACTCCATAGCTAAACCGTTTAGCCATTGTAAAATTTCCTGTGCTTTTTCCATAGTTTAATGATTTAAATTGTTATTAAGATTAGTTTATAAATTGTTAAATACCTAAAGAGATGCCAAGTCCCCGAGCCGTTTTTACAAGGGAGTTGTCTTCTGTAACTAAATTTGGCTTGGCAATTGCTTCTTTCAGCGGCACGGCAATAAAATTCGGATGACGATAAGCCACCATTTTACCAAATTTATTGTTTAATACCATTTCAAAAGCTTTCACCCCAAATTGCGCCGAGAGCACCCGGTCGTAGGCAATAGGAACGCCGCCCCGCTGCAAATGACCGAGGACTGTTTCACGCATATCGTGTTCAAATCCGGCCTCTTGCAACTCGTTTATAAGCTGGCGTGCGATACCGCCCAATCGTTTATTTCGGTATCCTACTTCCGTATTTTCCTGGTATACCATTTCGCCACCTTGTTTATGTGCTCCTTCCGAAACAACAACAACAGCGAATCCCCTGTCGTAATGAAACCGTTTTTCTAATGCTTCTTTTACCTTATTAATATCGTAAGGAAATTCAGGGATCAGGCATACTTCGGCACCGCCGGCTACAGCTGCATTGAGAGCAATCCACCCGGCATATCTTCCCATTACTTCCAGAACGAATACACGGTTGTGGCTTGCTGCTGTGGTTACCAGTTTATCAACGGACTCAGTAGCAATTTGTACTGCTGTTTGAAAACCGAAAGTGGTATCTGTAGATGAAAGATCGTTATCGATTGTTTTGGGAACACCGATAATATTTAACCCTTTTTCAAAAAGTTTCTGCGATATTAACTGCGACCCATCACCTCCGATATTGATCACGGCATCAATATTCATATATTGTAACTTCCTGATCATATCATCCGAGCGGTCAACGGTAATCCATGTGCCATCATTTTCTTTTACAGGCCATGAGAATGGGCCACCTTTATTGGTGGTTTCTATAATAGTTCCCCCCTGAAAATGAATTCCGGCAACTTTTTTATTATCTAACACAACCACTTCTGTAGGTTCCCACAACACGCCGTTAAATGCCTGAATGCTTCCCAGCACTTCCCAGTCGCCTTCCTGTGATGCCCTGTGCACAATCGCCCTGATTACTGCATTAAGACCGGGACAATCACCTCCTCCAGTAGCTATTAATAACCTTTTCATAATGTTAATTGATGGCCAAAAATAGTCAAACAAGTTGAATTCACCTTAAATAACTGCAAAATATTGACCGGACTGATTGTTTTAACTTTCAATTTCTTTTGTTCAAAACTGTTGTTTTTCAATATATTATGCTTCACTAGTTGCATAAACCGGGATAAATATTATATTTTTATAAATAATTTATTGTTATGCCGGTTTCTGGAATTACATTACTGATCATCATGTTTCTCGCGGGAAATCCCGAACCTGTTTTCATGGTTGAAAATCTTCCAAAGGAAACAAGAGCCTATGTGCATGATAAAAAGCGTAAAGAAAAAATCCTCCTTCTTTACAAACAGTACGAAAAAGAAGTTAAACCATTTAAAAAAGAATTTGCAAAAACCCGTAAGAAGTTAAAAAAGCTAAATCTTTCTAAAAAAACTTCTGAAGATTCGCTGCTTCAACTATTGTCACATTCTCTGGATATTCAAGAAAGAATAGCTATAACGGGTATTTCTTACCGTATGCAAATTCAGGAATTGTTCTTATCAGGCGAGTGGGATGCGATTTTTACGCATA
>Ga0164315_10000318_pt1 | contig 32198 bp, 23 predicted proteins | sample GuaBasSedimGuay6_FD_113737 | JGI IMG/M metagenome (GOLD analysis project Ga0164315, IMG submission 113737) | Subseafloor sediment microbial communities from Guaymas Basin, Gulf of California, Mexico - Guay6, Core 4569-2, 0-3 cm | ecosystem: Environmental > Aquatic > Marine > Hydrothermal vents... | reverse complement strand
GGGTCCCCGTGTCCGCCCGTAGTCCAAGATCGACTCGCTATACTCCGCCGATGGCAACACGTCGCCCTCGAAAGACCGATATTCCACAGGAACACGCCGGGGGCCTGAGAAAACACCTTGAGGCCTGCTTGAGCTTTTGGCGGCTTGAAAAACTGGCTCCTGAGATCGAAATTCGGCTCAGCACACGGATGACCCGCACGATCGGCAGCGCCAATCCGGTCAAGAATCGTATTTCGCTCGCCGTTTGGCTGTTCGACCAGCCGCAGGCGATTATCGACGAGGTCCTGTGCCATGAAGCGGCCCACCTGGCGGTCCACCATCTCCACGGCCCAGGCCTTCGACCCCACGGCCGGGAGTGGCAGGCCCTGATGCGACTGGCCGGTCTGACCCCGAGGGTGCGTATCCCGCTGCCGAATCCGCCGCCGGTGGCCAGGCCTCGCCGGAGACGACGAAGATCCCGACTTCATCAAGTCGCTGCTGCTCTTGTTCGTTGGTAAACAGCCTTCGAGGGAGGGTTTGAAACAACCGGGTCAAACGAATGCCGCAATCCGAACGCTATGGCTTCGCCCTCACTGCATGCCGGCTATCGGAGTATTCGCCATGCGAATCGTTGCAGTCCAGGCAGGCCGGGCCATGGTATATTGAGTTTAGAAATCAGCGGCAGCTCAACACAAGGAGGTCCGGATGCGTCGGCTTTTATTGGTTTTCATGACCCTCGTGGCCTTCTCGGCAGGCGCCGAAACCAGTTGGATTCCGGTAGCCGCACATCTCACGGGCTTCGGCGGGAGCGTCTGGCGTTCAGATGTCGCAATCCATAACGGGTGCGGTCAGAGCGCCGAAATCGAGATCACACTGCATCACAGTGGGGGAACATCGAGCCAATCGCTGACGGTCGCCGCCGGCGCATCGGTCCTGCTCGAAGACGTGGTTGCCGATCTTGTGTCCGGCAACATCTCGGGTTCTCTCGAGATCGTTTCAGACCAGGTGTTAACCATACGATCAAGGACCTTCAATCAGGCGGATACCGGGACCTTCGGACAATCTCTCGATGCTGTGGTCGAGGACGACGGCATTGATTTTGCGAGGTCGGCAATTGTCGGTCAGCTCTTGGAAAATCAGACTTTTCGATCCAATATCGGTGTCATCAATATGGGTGGGATCGATGCCGAAGTCGAGATTGAGTTATTCGACCGGTTCGGAGCTTCGGTTGGGACCTTCGAACTCGACGTGCCCGCGGGCAGGGTGATCCAGGACGGCCGCCCTTTCTCGGCCCGATTCGGCCGTAACGACATTGAAGGCGGTTTTGCCAGGGTGATGGTTCTGCGAGGGACCGACGTCTTCGCCTACGGATCGGTCGTTGACAACGACACCGGAGACCCGACCACCGTCGTGATGGACAAGGGCACTGTTCAGCCCCTGTCCGAAGTTTCCAGGCGTGCCGCCGAAATAGCCCTTGCGGCGCGGACCACAGCCGAAGGGTCGGCTCTGTGGGTTCTTGAAGATCTCGAGGTCGGCTCCACCATTAGAGAGAATGCATATGCCGACCGAGCCCAGAAGATCGAGATTCCTAACTCAGGGGGACCGTGGCACCTGGTCGTTGTCGATCCGGAACCAAATCAACGATACGGTCACCCCATGCAGTGGATGCTGATTGACGGAAGTTCCGAACAGGTCCACGGAACAGTTACGGTTGGCTATCCTCCGCTTGTGGAACCCGCATCCAGGCCGACCGGCAGCTTCTTTACCGAGGTTGCACGAGGCACGGTCGAAGATCACCCGGTCCGAACTCTCATCGGTGATGGTGGACCGGCAGACGCCGACCACTCCCACAAACAGCCATTCAAGTCGAGGCCGATCAATATGAAGTCGGCTGCTCCGCTGCGATCACCGATCAGCATCGGAATGGTCATGGACGGCGGGGGCGATGGCGACGAAGCGATGGCCGAAAATGACGCCGACCCAATTGGAAAATGGCTCGAGGGAGAGGACTTCGAGGTCGAACGATACAGCCAATACAAGGGCAATCGCCATAAATACTTCGAAACTCCCACCAAGGTTCGGAATGCGATCAAGGCTACCGGGACTCGTCTAAGCAATCTTGGCCCACCATCAGGCGGCGAGTGTGACAACTATTTTCTCTACATTGGCGGCCACGGCACGACAACCAAGGGTGTGCCGAATGATGGCGTTGATATCTATTCCGTTGATGCTCCGGGATTTGAGTTCACTCTCGATTACGACTATCTTCTTGAGTCGTTCTCCAGTTTTCCGTCGCATGTGAAAGTCACGATCTTCGTTGACGCGTGTTACTCGGGACAACTGATCGGAAAGACCCAGAAAATCAAGCGCCTCTGCAGCAAACTGTGTGCACTGACGTTGATTACCGCAGCCGATGCGACCAGCACGACTGCAGCTTCGAATAGCCTGATCGACAGTTCGACCGAGGATTTTCTCGAAGGCGCTAAAAAGGACCATGATGGCGATGGCAACGTCGGTGACATCAAGGACCGCTACGAAGAAATGTCCAACCAGAAGGTTGTTGGAATAACCATGTCTTACCACTGTCCAGAGTGCAAGACATGGTGCACCCTCGATGGCGACGAAGAGACTGAATCGGCATGCGCCGGATCCTCTGACGAATATATTGCTGTGGTCACCGATATCATCGACCTGGGAGGGCACGACCCTTTCGACGGCGATCCTTTGGATTCACCGATCGGTTTCAACTTCGAGTGTCCGGAAATGACCGCCGAGGGTAGCGGGGACTTTGTCGATGTCGCCGGCTCGACCACATTGATGGGGGAGTCTGAGTGTGCATTCTCTGCCGTCGGGCGCGGAACGGTCGCCGGATTCCCCAATATCGCGGTTCTGATGGAGGGGGTCGTTGATAGCAACACGGACACCATGACCGGCCAGTATTCGTTCGGCGTCGAGGGAGGGTTGCCCGGGGGGCATGCCATTACCTACGTCTTCGAAGCGGCCACGGCTCGCTGAGAAGGGGAGGAAAGAATGAGACGGTTATCGATCATCATGATCACTCTTCTTGCCGGCTGGGTTTTGCCGGCTTCGGCTCAGAACGTTTATTGGATTCCGGCGGCGGCCCATCTCAGTGGTTTCGGCAGTAGTGTCTGGCGCACTGATCTTGCCCTGATCAATCTCGAGGCGCGGGCGGCTACCGTTGAGCTTAGACTGCACCGTGAATCGGGAATAGCCGGCGAGACATTTGTCATCGATCCGGGTCAACAGCAGATCTTTCAGGACGCGGTCGCGTTGCTGACCTTGGAAGATGCATCGGGCTCTATTGAGGTGCGATCGACCGAGCGCCTGACGGTTCGGTCTCGGACATACAACGCCGCCGTTGACGGCAGCTTTGGCCAGGCGCTTGACGGAATTACCAGCCTGACCGGCATCGAGCTCAACGAGGGAGCCCGTTTGGTGCAACTGAGTGAGGATGGTTCGTTTCGGAGCAACATCGGCGCAGTCAACATGGGCGAGACCGCCGCGACCATAAAGGTGGATCTTTACGAAGCATCCGGCGCCTTCATTGGCTCTTTCGATCTCGATCTGCCGGCTGGTCAACTGCGCCAGGACGGCCGCCCCTACAAGAAACGGTTCCAGAGAACCGACATCGTCGGGGGATTCGCTGAAATTCAGCTGACCGAGGGCGACCACGTCTATGTCTACGGCTCAGTCATCGACAATGAAACCGGTGACCCGACGACCATCTCTATGGAGCGGATGGCGGCTTGTAATTGAGGTCGGCCTCGACAGAACCGACATCGGAACGGCAGCCTGTGACGCCACTGACGCCGATTTCGTCCAGAGCCTGAAGGCCTTGTCGGCGAGTTTGGTTCCCTGTCTACCGCACCAGAGCTACCGTTGTGGGATCGTTCGTTCGGTTATCAACGACTGAGGCCAGCGCCACGATCACCTTTCCGGATTCCAGCGTAACCCGTGCGAAACCCTGATCGAGGTCGGTCAGACCGGCCAACGCAGCGTAGGGCCGTATTTCGAGGCGCCACTCGCCGGCGGCAAGTTCAACTGAATACTCCGCGACCTTTTCGCCGGCGCCGGTAAAGAGCTCGATCCCTACGGTGGCTTCGCCGGTTGAGAGGTTTGTGAAACCGATATTTGTCCGGAAATCGCTGTTCTCGGCCAGGCCCAGGAGATAGCCGGATTCCTCGGTAGCTAAAGCAACCCCGGAATGAACTCCGGTGTGACTCTGCCCGAAGGTTCCCTCCGGAGACAGGTTGTAGGTCCGAGACGAGATAACGACCGCCTGTGTACTGGTCACTTCCAGGGCGCCGGAACCGGAAACTCCAAAAGAGTCGACAATATCGCCAAGGACTTCTTGAGTTCCAGCCCCGATATTTTCCTGCATACTCAGGGTGCCTCCATTACCGTGGTAGCGAAGTGTGACTGTTGACGTTTGCTCACCCGTGTTCAACAGGGCAACGTCGGAACGCCATTGGCTCTGGTGGAGGCCCGGGACATGGGTCACCTCCGGTATCCAGCCGGCGCCGCCACTTGATGCCGGCGGCTCGGCCATGATGACGCTGGTTGGGTCTCCACTGATATTGTCAATGACTGATCCCAGTGCCACGATGCCGTCCCCATCCTGAACACTGACCCGAGCCCACCCGCTGTGAAGATCGGTGACACCGGCCTCCTCAAGGTATGGCCGGACCTCGAGGCGCCATTCCCCTGGCTGCAGCGGGATTTCCAGCTTCGCCAACAGGGTCCCCAGACCGTCGAAGAGCTCGAGAGCTGCGGTCGCGGGTGTTCCCCCGATATTCACAAGGCCGATGTTTGTGCGGAAGTCCTCTTCTTCAGCCAAATGTGGGAGCACGGCCGATTCTCCGAGAAGAAGTGCCTGATTGATCTCGGTAGCGGGGTAACTCTGTCCAAAAGTGCCCCCTCCGGAGATATTGTAGGTCCTCGAGGCGGCGAAAACCGTCGCGTCGGAGATGACTTCCAGTGCGCCAGAGCCGTTGCCCCCGAGAAGGTCGACAACATCGGTAAATGCCGCCTGGGAATTTCCCGGCAGAACGTAGGAGTCTTCGATGGACCCACCAGACCCGTGGAATCTCAGGAGGACCGTCGTGTTTTCGTCGCCCGGGTTCAGCACCCATACGTCGGATCGCCAGGAACTGCCGTTCAGCCCCGGCGCGTGAGTGACGACCGGTACCCACAGCGGCCGGCCCGGCAAGGTGAGCACCTGCACCCCCGCTCCGTAGCTGCCGGCATACACCGTACGCCCATCAATCGGATCGAGCGCCAAAGCTTCGACCCAAGGGGACGAGCCCCAGGAACCCACGGCGCTCCAGTCGGCGCCCCCGTCATCCGTCCGAAACACGGCGGTACTGCCGGCGTAGAAGAAAGATGGGTTCGCCGGATCGAAGACCAGGCTGTCGATAGAGCGGGAAGGAAGGCCCGAGTCGGCTTCAGCCCAGGTTTGGCCCCCATCAGTCGTCTTGAAGACTCTTGCGACCATTCCCGCAAAGGCGGTGTCGGGGTCAAGAGGGTCGACCGCAAGGGAGCGTATGCGGCCGGCATCCAGTCCCGAGCTCGCTGCAATCCAGCTCAAACCGCCGTCATCGGACCTGAATACACCATCGTCGTTGGTCCCAGCGTACGCCCGTGTTGGGTCCGAAGAGCTGATGGCGACCTCTTCAATCCGGAGGTCCGAAAGGCCTGAGCTTGAGGGGCTCCAGGAGGAGGCGCGATCCGTACTTCGAAAAACGCCATCGTTAGTTCCCGCCAGGATGATCCCGGGGTCCGGCCCTCCGACACTGATCGAGTTGACCGTTGAATAGGGGAAAAGCCCACCGCTTGCTTCCATCCAGGAGATCCCGCCGTTGCCCGTACGATAAATACCTCTCAACGTGCCGGCGTAGACGGTGTCTTGAGAATAGGGGTCTGCGGCGAGTGCTCGAACCGTTCCGTTGCCGAGACCCGAGCTTGCCCTGGCCCACGTCAGACCACGATTGTCGCTGCGGTAAATTCCTCCTCCTCCCAAGCACCCCGCATACACTGTGTCCGAGTGCCCTTTGGGCACCGCCAACGAGAGAATCCTGCTTGCGATCAGTCCAGCGTTTGAATCCCCCCAGTGAGCGCCTCCGTCCGCCGAACGAAAGACACCTGCCCCGTTGGTGCCTATCAGCATGCCGACTCCACCAGACTGGCCGAGGGTGATTGCTGAGACGACATCAAAGGGTTGATCGACCGTCTGCTCGAGCCAGGCTGCCCCGCCGTCGGCACTGATCCACACTCCGCCCTCTGTACCGGCGTAGACGGCATGAGGGGACGCCGGATCTATGGCCAGAGCAGGCACATAGGCCCCGCCGAGCTCGGTCCCCGCCGCCGCCCAGTCAGCCCCGCCGTTGGTGGATACGAACACGCCCCCGTTCCAGGTTCCCGCGTACAGGCGGTTGGGATTGGACCCGTCGATTGCGATGCAATAGACCGCACTTCCGGAGAGTCCATTTGCGGTCTCGGTCCAGTTGGCGCCTCCATCGGTTGTCTTGTAGATGCCGTGGTAAAGCGTGCCCGCAAACACCACTTCTGGGGCGGATGGGTCAGCGGCCAAGGCCAAGATAATTGTGCCGTCCAAACCTGTATTGGCCGGTACCCACGTTTCTCCGCCATCGGTGCTCCTGAACACACCATTCCGGGTACCCGCAAGCATGTTCTGCTGAGCCGAGAGCGGAATGACGAGAGAATAAACCTGTTCGGAAGAGAGCTCAGAACCCACCGCGGTCCAGGTTGCCCCGCCGTCGTGGCTGGAGTAGAGGCCGTTTGCGGCCCCGGCGTAGATCGATGCATGGTCGGCCGGATCGAAGATGATTACCCGAACCGTTGCCGGGAGACCGGAAAGCCGGCTCCAACTGACGCCGTCGTCGGTGCTCTTAAAGGTGCTGCCACCCGAGGTGCCCCCATAAACGACCTGGGGATTATCCGGGTCGCGTACCAGGGTCGAGATCGCGCCGCCACCGGGCCCCGTCGCATTCCACTCGTCAACAGCGGTTGCGGATCCTGAGGGGAGCGGGAATATGACAACAATCATGACGAACGACAACAGCCACAGTGAGATCCGCACTTTCATCTTCTGCCCCTTTCAAGTCAAATTATCGTTATCTACGGTCCATTGACTTCCTGATTGATGTGTTCTCCAAGGAAATATGCCTCTTGACCTCCGATGTGTCAAGGCATTGCCGACCGGGGGGCTGCAGCTCAGGCCGTGGTAGCCTCGAAATGTGCGAATAGGAAAATCCCATCCACGCTGATAAAGACCAGGCCGAAGAGCTGAAACGGACGCAGATCGAGCTACCCAAGCCCGAGAGCGACGTTGGTGGGCCGGGGTCCGCGCGGCGGCCATGCACGATCAGGGTTGAGGTCGATGGGCACGACACCATCAGGGAATTCACCTCGGACTTTGACATCGGCCGTGACGAGGTCTGTGATGTCGTGGTCGATGCCGTGGGTGTAAGTCGTCGGCACACAGAAGTTTACTGGTACGATGGAAACTGGCATGTCCGTGATCTTGAAAGCACGAACGGGACCCACCTTGAGAGTGTGCGGGTAGAGTCCGCTCAGCTCTCCGGGCGCAACTCCTTGAGCCTCGGTTCCAAAGGTCCGGTGGTATGGCTGACCGTGGAGGGTGATGACGAAGACTCCGGACATTCGGTGACACATTACATTCGGCACTATGTGGACGGGCAAAGTTCCGCACCGGCAGCAAAGCATACACAGATGATCCGCCTGGCAATGGAAACGGTCAGCGGTCGACAGCGCCGGCGTCACCTTGGGCTGTTGGCTGCGGTGTGTGTGGTTTTCATTCTCGCGCTGGTCGCAGTTTGGCAGTATCGTGCCGCACAACTGCAGCGCAGCCTTGAAGCGGCCAACGAGATTTTTTACTCGATGAAGGAACTTGAACTGCGCTTGGCGCGGCTGGAAGCCCGCGACGACAACCCTGCAGGCGACGCTGCAGAGTTGATCGAAGGCCGATCGCAGCTGCAGAACCTCTCGAGCAGCTACGACCGCTTCCTTGATGAGATGGGCCTGTACGACGAAACCACCTCGGAGAAGCATCGCCTGGTCCTGCAGATGGCGCGCCTGTTCGGCGAGTGTGAAGCAACCATGCCGGAGTCACTGATCACCGAGGTCGATCGCTACATCGCCGCCTGGAAGGGTGATACACGCCTCGAAAGGGCACTCAAACGGGCGGAAGCGACAGGTTTTGCGGCCCAGGTCACTACAACGTTTGACCGCTACAATTTGCCGCCGCAGTATTTCTATCTTGCCCTGCAAGAGAGTGACTTTCGCCTTGACGTCTGCGGCCCGGAAACCCGCTACGGAATCGCCAAAGGACCCTGGCAGTTCATTCCAAGTACCGCCATAGCCTACGGGCTCGAGGTAGGACCGCTCTATTTGCAGCGACGCCATGATCCCCAGGACGAACGCCACGATATCGTCAGGTCGAGCGACGCGGCGGCACATTACCTCCGCGATATCTACCTGCGCGAGGCTCAGGGCTCGGGTTTGCTTTCGCTGGCGATCTACAACTACGGAGGCGGCAACGTTCGACGTGTCATCCGTTCACTGCCTGAAAGTCCTCGCGAACGTAATTTCTGGCGTCTTCTCCTTGAACATCGCCAGCAGTTTCCCCGCGAGACCTACGACTACGTTCTGCGCATCTTCTCCGCGGCCGTCATCGGAGAGAACCCAAGCCTCTTCGGATTCGACTTCGAGAACCCTCTGGCGGGGATTGGCGTGAACGAATCCGCCGGCATTGTCACAGTTCCGGTCCCCGCGGCCCATGTCCGGCCTCAGGGCGCGTCTTGAGAATGGCGCCTGCCGAGCCCCAGCATTTCTTTCCCGCCCTGATCCGCAGGTCCTTTGATATCCTTCATTCATGAGGGCAATTATGGGGTTGGATCCGGTCGGTGCGATCACCCGTAGTGTGGAGGCATTCCTTGTCGCTCTTCTGATGGTCTTTGCCGTTGCCTGCGAACAGGCCAAGCTGCCGAATCTGCTCTTGATTTCACTCGACACTGTCAGGGCCGATCACTGTTCGGCGTATGGGTATGGCCGGTCGACAACGCCAGTCCTTGAGGCTTTATCAGCCGAAGGGATCGTCTGCGACGCAGCGTATTCGGTGTCTCCGATCACCGCACCCAGCCACGCCACTCTGTTCACCGGGCTCATGCCGCAGACGCACGGGTTGAGAGTCAATGGAGAAAGGCTCAGTGATTTCGGCCTGACCCTGGCCGAGCGGTTGACGGCTGCGGGTTATCAGACGGCTGGTGTTGCGGGTTCCTTCGTTTTGAACCGCACCTTCGGCCTCGATCGAGGATTTGAATTCTGGGATGACTATTTTCCGGCCGAGGGTTCAAAGCACCCTTCAAGTGAATGGATGGGGCATGAAGTACCTGCAGGGTTTGACCGAAGGGCCGACCAAACTACCGAGATTGCTGCTGACTTTTTGCGTGACTCTCGAGATCCTGACCGGCCATTTTTCCTTTTTGTTCACTATTTTGAACCCCACGGACCCTACGTGCCACCGGACCGGTGGCGTAAGGATTTTCCCTGTGATCAAGGGTCGAGCGAGCTTGAGAGTATGGTCTCTGCGTACGACGCCGGGTTGGCCTTTACCGACGACGAGGTCGGCCGACTGCTCAAAGTCCTGGATGAAATGGGGTCGACCGAGGACACCATTGTTATCGTCACAGCAGATCATGGCGAAGGATTGATGACCCATGGGGCGATGGCCCACGGGCAGCATCTCTATGACGAGGCTGTTCGTATCCCACTGATGTTTCGGTGGCCAAATCGGTTGGCTGAAGGCCGGAAGTTGGCGCCGGCGGTGAGTCTTGCGGATCTTGCGCCGACTATTCTCGAGTTGCTCGGGATCAACGAGGGGGCTCAGGAGATGGATGGGCGGAGTTTTGCTCCGTGGTTGTTGTCACCGTCGGTCGAAGGTGTGACATTTCCGGTATTCATGTTTCGCGGGAAGGTCCGGCGGGCGGTGGTTGAGAAGCGCTGGATTGAGGGTGAACGGTTCGGTGTGCTTGACGGGCAATGGAAATTTCTGACCTCTGAGTCTGAAGAGGACGAGTTGTTCGACCTTGAGGCGGACCCCAAGGAGCGAATGAATCTGGCATCAAGTTACCCGCAGGAAGTCGAGAGACTTGAGCTGTTGTTGAACCCATGGGTTCGAATGAAGAGCCCGACAGATGGCTCTGGAATCACCCTCAGCCTTGAAGAAAGACAGATCCTTGAGGCGTTGGGATATGGGTTCTGACGAGCAGGTGAGACCCACCGACATTGAGACCCAAAACGGCCATCGAAGGCCCATACGAGTCGATCAAGTCCGAAGCCACGGGACCCGTGGTTGCGCAGTCAGGTCACGTATCCGACGTGAAGTACTCAACAAGGGCGGTCCGGTCCGCAGCTCCGGCCATTCCTCCGGCAAGTATCAGGGCGTATTTTCAGCCCCCGGCGTTGAAATTGGATCGAAAACCCAGTCTGAGGCTGCGTTATCGGTGTCGATGCCGTTGGGGCTGCGAATCAGGGACCCGTCTCCGGTGTCGGAGGCTGTGGTAGCCACGCCTTCCACAAGGTTGGTGGGACCCAAACCGGCGATGTCGGCGGCCGTTATCTCACCTTCGTACGAGAGCGCATCGATCAGGGCCGAGGAGGCCTCGTCTATGATGGCGAGTCCATCTGGCGCACCGTTTTGAAGGTTGTTGGAAGCCAAGGCGAAGGTGATGGTTTTGGTAGAAGGCGGAACTGTACTCAAGAGGGCGCTCGAACCGATGACCAGATACTCCCCGAAACCCAGAGATGAAACTGGCGACAGGGGGATTCGACCGTATTCGGCGTTGTTGTCGCCGTTGATCCGGACCAACGAAATGTCTGTCAGATTGACGCTTGCGCTTCCGGGATTGTAGATCTCGACAAATTCGAGGGAATCGGTGCCGGGCTGGTCGTAGTCCACCTCGTTGATGACCAGGCCACCGCCGGATATCACGTTGATGGTGGCGGAGGCATTGCTCGGGCCCAGGCTGGCCGTCAGGAGTTCCGTGCCGGCAACCGGTCCCGCGGAAAAATCGAAGGAGGCGGAAATCTCGTCGGCCATCACAACCACATTAGGCTGAACGGTTCCAAAGGTATTTGGGTCGAGGCTGAGATCGACGGTGCTGCCGCCAATGGCTGCCGGAAGGTCGAGCACAACGTCAAACTGAAACGTCGTCGAAATTTGGATCCAGGCCTCTGCCGGTACTAATGCCACAACATGTCGTAGTTCGGCGTCGCCGAACACCCGAACGTCGGCGTGGAGGTCAATCCCGGCGAGGCTGGCCGTCAGGTTCACGGTCCCTGGTGAAACACCACTGAGCAAAACCTGCGCACTGTTGGTACCCTGTAATACCGTGACCCCTCCGCCGAAAACATCAACGATGCTCGGATTAATCGACGTGACGGTGACGAAAGTATTGGAGGGGACCGGACCGGCAAGTGTCACTACAAGGGGATCCGGAATCGTGTTTACTGCGGTCTGACCCTCGCCTATGAAGCTGGGCACCGGACCGAAATCGACGAGCGTGCAGGGATCATTACAATAGACAGTGTCCTGGTCAAAGCACTCATAGACCCCGCAGGTCCCGCAAGGATCTCCCGGATCGGCGGGAAGAGTCGCGCATCCGCCGCAGGCGTTGCTGCCTTCTTCATCGACGCTGCCGTCGCAATCGTTGTCGGCGCCGTCGCAGACCTCGGGATTGATGTTAACCAGGGTGCTGCATGTGAGCGAAGATCCGCCCAAATCACAAATTACCAATCCACCAGCACAGTCTCCGGTCCCACACGAATCTCCTTTGGCCAATCCAGCGTCAGGAGGGTAGGGGCCGCCATCGTACGTGACCGAACCGCCTGGGAGAAAGTCCTGATCTGCCACCCCGCTGCAATCGTTGTCGACGTCGTCGCAGATATCCGTCTCACCGGGATTTATGGCGGCGATCAGATCGTTACAGTCCGTGCCGGGTGCAAAAGGGCCAGAGTCATCGTCGCCATAGCCGTCTTCGTCGAAGTCTTTCATGCAGAGGTCCGGGCTGTCGATGGGTGCAGCACCGGGGAAGGTCCGATTCGAAGAATCGTCGCAATCCTCATTGTTGGAGACGAATCCTGCGAGCGGTTCACAGTCTTCCAGAGATTCAGTAGGGTCCCCAAAACCGTCGCCATCGGAATCCTGATAGAAGACGATCAATGGGTTCGTGACGGACCAGGCGCATGTGCCTTCAGATTCAAAACCATCGGCGAAGATCCCGGAAAGGAGGCCGTGGTCGATCCCGCGAGCGCCTGTGCCGGAGGCATGGGACATCCGAGGAATCAACAGCACCGACATGCCAAGAAACAACAAGAAAAAAGACGCGAGGCAATTCCTGCCGATAGTCATTGATCTTTCCCCTTTTTCTGTTGGATCCACTGTATCACGAGGGGGTCGATGGTCGATGGAGCACCGCTCAGTCGCGAGTCTTGATCAGCGGACTCATGGGGGCTTGACGACCCACGGTTGGGTGGGAGAAGATTTAGAAACGATCGTATGCAGGGAGAAGAGGGTGGACAATGTTTTTTCGAGCGATAGTGGCGGTGCTCTTTACCCTGATCACGGGTTCATCTTTGGCATCAGAGTTTCACGAAGGTGCAACCGGAGTCCCAAATGATCCGATATTCGCCGACGGGTTCGAGTCCGGTAATCCGCTGGCATGGTCCGGTTGGCCGGGCTGGATTTGGCAGCCGGCGCCCGGAACCCTGTGGCAGTGGCAGATCGACGGCGGGCCCATTGACACCTCTTTTGACGTCACGATGTACGACATCGACCTCTTCGAGACCTCCGAGAGCGTGATTCGACAGTTTCGCCCCGAGAGGGTGGCGATCTGTTATTTCAGCGCTGGGTCCTGGGAGGATTGGCGGCCGGATGCAGGCGATTTCCCGGCAGGGGTTCTCGGCAATGCCCTTGACGGCTGGCCCGGAGAGAAGTGGCTCGATATCAGGGACCTCGAGACCCTGGGCCCGCTGATGACCGCCCGGCTCGACCTCGCAGTGGCCAAGGGTTGTATTGGGGTCGAACCCGACAACGTCGATGGCTACACGAACAACAGCGGTTTCCCATTGAGCTCTGCAGATCAACTCGCCTACAACCTTTTCCTCGCATCAGAGGCGCATGCCCGCGGCTTGTCTATTGGATTGAAGAACGATCTCGACCAGATAGGCGATTTGATCGGGGATTTCGACTGGGCGCTCAACGAACAGTGTCACTCTTATGACGAGTGCGACACCCTGGCGCCTTTCGTGGCAGCGGGGAAGGCCGTGTTCGGTGTTGAGTATGAGATGGAGCCGGAGGACTTCTGCCCCGCCGCCAACGCCGCCGGTTTTTCTTTCCAGAAGAAGAACTGGGATCTTGATGCCTGGCGGTACGACTGCCTTGTGGATTGGGCTCCGTAAGCGAACCCTCCAGAGGCTCTGGCTCTGATTTCCTCCGGAACGAGCCGCGGTTCTCTTTCGGCGCCTACTCGACCGTGAACTGATTGACCAGCTTTCTGAGATCCTCGGCAACTTCGAGAAGTTGCCGGGCGGCACGGTCCGTGGATTCCGCACCCTGGACCGTGGTCTGCGCGGCGCCGGCAACGGTTGAGATCCCTTCAGCGATCTCAGAGCCGCCGGTTGCAGCCTCGCTGACCATTCGCCCAATCTCGGCGGTTGTTGAACTCTGCTGTTCGACGGCGCTTGCGATGGTGTTTTGAATCTCGTTAATCTCGATGATCAGGTCGGAAATGTCAGACACAACCTCGACGGCCTCAGATGCGTCGGCCACGATTGCGTCGACACGTTTGCCGATCTCGTCGGTGGCAGCGGCCGTTTGGGTGGCGAGCTTCTTGACCTCGGCGGCAACGACAGCGAAACCCTTTCCGGATTCACCCGCTCGCGCGGCTTCAATCGTGGCGTTGAGTGCCAGTAAGTTGGTCTGGGCGGCGATCCCTTGAATCACTTCGACAACTTTGCCGATCTCGGAGCTGGATTGACTCAGCCGCTCGACGGTCTCATTGGTCCTGCTGGCCTTTTCTACGCCTGATGATGCAACCTGGGCCGCAGTCGAGGCGCTGCCCGAGATTTCGAGAATAGAGGCGCTCATCTCCTCGGCGGCCGTCGACACAGCCTGGATATTGGTGCTGACCTGTTCGGCGGCAGAGGACACCAATGAAGCCTGTTGAGAGGTATCTTCAACGTTGGCTTTCATCTCCCGGCTCACCAGGTCGATGGTGTTCGACACTTCGCCCAGCCGATCGGCATTGGCGATCACCCGGCCGACCATTTCTTGTGCACCGTCGGCAACCTGGTTGAGAGCATGCCGGAACTTCCCGATTTCGTCCCTTGCATTGCCTTCAAGCCTGAATGTTAGATCTCCATCCGCCAGATGCTTCGCCAGGTCGACCGCGCCGAGCAGAGGCCGGGCGAAGGAGTTTCGCAGGACGAATCCAAGGATCAGGGCTGCAATACCGGCGCCTCCAAAAACCACGATGCCTGCCACCCACGCATCCGAACTGCCGCCGCGAAGCCGGGCCGGTTCTGAAATTTCCATGATTCCTGCGACGTCACCAAGGCGCCAGGGCGTCGCGGAGGAGGACTCCATGACATTGTGACAGTCAACGCACTGGGGTGAGTCCATGACGTCGGCGGTTGCGTAGCGAATCATCAAGCCCGTACCGGGATCTTCGAGAACCCAGAACTCGTCATCGGGATGTTGCTGGAGGTGGTTCAATGCCTCCCGCTGGAAACTGTCGAGAGAAGCCGTTGCCTGACCGCCCGAGATCCGGGCCACACCGATATGCGCCAGGTGAGTCTCTCGCAATCCAGAGAGAACACGGTCCAACTCGTGGATCATCGGGTCGGAGGTCGAGTTGCCGTTTTCTGATTGCGAGAGCCTTTCGAGGGAGTAGGCACGCAGGGCCTTGAGTTCTGCGGTAATGAACCGGGTCTTTTCAAGGGCGGTAGTCCTGACCAGACTTTGGCGGTTCCTGACGGTCAGCACCCCCATGGCCACCGCAACCAGAAGGCCCATGACACAGATGGGAAGAGCAACCTTCCACAGAACAGGGAGATCGGCCCATGCCCATGTGGAGCGTTGTCGCCGGCCAGTGCCTGTCATAGTTTCCTCCTCGAAGTCAGTGGGCTGCATCGACACACGGTATGGCGGATACCGATATCGCCTTCATCAATCATAGTCTAGGCCGGTCAGTAATGGTTCGAACCCATCACCAGGGTAGACGGTCCAGATTGACGTTCCCTCCCGAGAGGATGATGCCGATCGTTCGTCCGTGGAATGTGTCTGGATGATCCAGGATCACGGCGAGAGGAAGGGCTGCGGACGGCTCGATCAGGAGCTTGGCCCGTTCCCAGAGTAGGCGCATTGCCCGGATGATGGTCGTTTCTTCTGCCGTCATGATTCCGGCTGTCAATCCCCTGATAATCCGGAACGTGCGTTCGGACAGGGAGGTCAGCAGCCCGTCGGCGATGGTGGTCGGGTTGATCGAGGGATAGAGAGTGGCATCCCGCAGCGAGCGAAAGGCATCGTCTGCGGCTGAAGGTTCGGCGCCCCAGACTGAGACGTTGTGTCGGATGCCGGAGACGGCGATGGCCGTGCCGGACAGAAGTCCGCCGCCGCCGACCGGGGCCATGATGGTCTGCAAATCCGGAATATCAGCCAGAAGCTCAAGCGCCGCTGTACCTTGACCGGCGATGACATTGGGGTTGTCGAAGGGATGAATGAATGTGGCCCCGGTCCGGGCCTGAACCTGGGCAAGCACAGCCTCCCGAGCCTCGAGGGTCGGTTCACACTCTGTGATGATCGCGCCGTACCCTTCGACTGCGGCCCGTTTGACCGGTGGGGCCGAGGAGGGCATGACGATGTGGGCAGGAATACCTCGAAGACCCGCAGCCCTGGCCAACGCGGCCGCGTGATTACCGGAGGAGTGGGTTGCGACCCCGCAGGCGGCCTCGGTGTCACTGAGGGAGAAGACCGCGTTGGTGGCGCCTCGTGCCTTGAAGGCACCGACCTTCTGTAGATGCTCACATTTAAAAAAGAGGCGGGCGCCGGTCAGGCGATCCAGGGTTGCGCAGGTTGCTATCGGCGTTCGGTGAACGGAGGCTGCAATTCGCTCGGCCGCAGCGAGAACATCAGCGATGCTTGGGTCGTTTGCCTTCACCTTGGCGCCGAAGAGGTTGTCGCCGTCCCCACGCCATAGCCGATCAACGGCAAGAGAAGCGGGACCCAACGGAGGCCGAGCCATTCAGGACCGCCGATGCCGCCCATGGCCAACATGGCCAGACCGAGACAGGTGATCGAGATGCCGAGCAGTTGCCGCCAAATCGGAGTCGATTCCCCAGGTTTTCCCGGTCGTTCGAATCGGGAGAAAGTCAGAAGGAATGGCAGGGTGGCGACCGCGTACGCCAGAAGCCACACTGGACGATTAGCCCACCACAAACCCGAGTCCGGCTGGGCCGACAACAGCGGTGGCCAGATCCAGAAGGCCAGACCAACCAGGAGCATCATCACGGTAGAGTGCCACAGGAAGATCGTCATGATCATGCCGTTGACCAGGATCGTCGCGGCCCAAGGGACTCGGCGGGAAAGCCAACGCTTGAGCGGTGCTTCGAAAGCAAGGATCAGCCCGATCTGGGCCGCCGCCAACGCCAGCAACGGGAGCTTGGGCGGGAGCGTATTGCTGATGGCGTCTGAGGGTACGCCGACAAGGCTCAAGGGGTAGGGTCCCAGATGGGTCATGGCAAGGAGGGAACCAAGACCGGCTACGAACAACAGCATTCCCGTGCGGAGGCCTGCAAGCCGACGGTCGTGCCATGCGTATCCCATCTGGTGCACCGCCAGCCAGACGAAGGGATAGTTGAGCCAACCGAGAGCATGCTGGTGGGCCGTGAAGAAGGCGATATCGATCAGCCCAGCCCCAACGATTGGCGCAATGATCGTGGCAATTCCCCAGCGCTGCCACGCACTATGTGTCAGGGGCACCACGGCGACGACCAGGATATACACCGCCAGGAACCACACAGGGATCAGTGCGACCTTGGAAGCGATGAAGATCATGGTGGGCCCGACGCCATTGGCGTGTGCGATGGCCACCATGACGGCCCACATGCCGATCAGGGGCATGACCGGCCCGATCAATCGGCGGATTCGGCTGTCGAACCAAGCGCGGTAGCCAAGGTTCTTTCGCTGGGCCGATTGCCAGGAAATGTAATTCGAAAAGCCACCGACGAAAAAGAACACCGGCATCACCTGGAAGATCCAGGTCAACCATTGTGACCATGGCGCCAGGTCGAGAATATGGGAGTAGGCGGGTCTGCCGTCCGAAAAATAGGGCGCCGAGATGATCCAATGGCCTAAGACGACGGCGATGATGGACAGTGCTCGAAGGAAGTCGACGGTACGATTTCGGCTCTCGGGGGTCTGGTCGGCCATCCAGAGGGCCTTGGTCCACAGACCTCTCGGCTCAGAGTCGTTGTTGGCGGTGTTCATCAAAATAGTATAGGGGAGAAATGAAGGCTAGGATTCCCGGATGATCGTACCGGTAACGGCGCATCGCAGGCGGCCGTCGACTCTTTCGAAGGGCAAGGCGACGATATGGTGGCTGACCGGGGAGATCTCAACCCTGACGGTGGCAAGATCATCAGGCCGAGCAACTTCTGCGCCGACAATCAGGTAACGAATGAAGACCCGGGCGTCCTCGAGGTCGAGGGTGCCGCCGTGACACGGTTCCTTGGGCACTTCCCCAGTGGTGGGGGCGGCCGAGGACAGAGCGAGGGCCAGAGGCGTCAGGTCCTGGAGATCGAGAGAAAATGCCGGAATGACGAATCTCTTGAGCGACGACCACCCTGGAGTGTCCCGGCCACCAGTCCTTCGACGGTTGTCAACCAGAACATTAGCCTCAATCGACCATCCAGGCCTCCAAAGCGTTGCCCGCCGACCAGGAACGGGTAACAGGGCGGTGCTTTCGACCAACTCGAGCTCGGTGTCGCCCAGAACGGCGCCGCTGCCGCAGTGGCGGCACAAAAAGATGATGTCGTGGGGCCCTGCGGTCATTGCCGACCCGCAGGCCGGGCAGTCGAGGTTGATTAGGTGAAAATTCATCTATTTCATTCCGTCCGTGATGGATTTGAATGATTCCATCAATGACTCGCCCGAATTTTCTCTGAGCAATCCAGTGCCTTCCTCGACGACTCCGCCCGATCTGAATTGGCGGAATCCCCAGTGGATGAAGGTGGCGAGAAGCAGGCCTATGACTCCGAGACCGATCAAACCGTTCTCGGATCGCATCAAACCACCGAAGTGTTGCAAAAGGGTCGTGCCCAGAAAGCAAGCGGCTGCGCAGGACCCGACGAGAGAAAAAGCCCGCCAAAGGTGGTTCCCGGGGGCCTTGCCATACGCGATGGTTCCATCCTCCGCGTCGACCAGAACTTGATAAATTCGCTGACGGAACGAGTACCTGACAACCCACAGAGGATAAAAAACCAGGTCGGTCCTTCGTCGCAGCACCGTAAACCATGAAAAGGAGGTCTTGTCTGGCATGGCGGCGGTCTTGATGCCCTCTAGCGACTGCTGGATGACGGTGTCAGCCGTTTCGTCCTCTGCCCGATTGGGCCGAAAGACCATGCCCCTTGAACGGAGTTTTTCCTCGTCGAGCGGGAGGATTTCATCCCCGGCCAGGTTGACCTTGCCAACTCCAAACTCCGACATGTCGGCGCCGGCCAAGGTCCTGTCAATGGCCTGCGAGACTTGTCTTTCCACCGGATCCTGGACGGTGACCCAGCGATTGCCGCGTTTGACCCTGCGCTCATCGATGCCGAGCACCCACCCAATGACATCGCCGCGCGCCCGGATAAATGGAAACCAGGCCAGAAAACTTTCTTCCAGCACAACTTCACGCTTGAGCGCCGGCTCTTTTCGGATGCCCTTGCGAAACCACTTGAGAATGGCCTGGGCCGCACTGTCCCGGGAGATACGGTCCAGCACCATCATCCGCCGCGTTCCTCGGCGACCGACAACAGCCTGGCCTGTCCCACAGTAGCGGCAGACGACAGTCGTCAGACCTTCTTCGACGTCGACAGTACCTCCGCACGAGGCACAGACCAGCCCCAAGACCCGAGGTGGGTTTGCAACTGGCGGCGGTGGGGGTGGCATCTTCTCCGTCATTCAGACCTTTCGGCTGATCCACCAGGCCAAAAGGAGAATCGGCAGGGCCGAAATTGAGTAAACAACTGCTTTGAGCAGAAGGTTGGAGATGATCAGCCCCTCTATCGAAAACAGGCCGATCGCCAGTGCTGCCACCGCAACAAAAGGCGCCTCGGCTTTGGCCGGGAAGTCGGCAGGAAAGACCTGCCCGCTGACTGCGTCGACCGCTGCGCGGTATGACCGACCCTTGTATCCGTACGAAAACCGGAACATCGGAAGGTGGTAGAGCACTGTTCTTAACACCTGAACCTCACCGAGGCGTGAGACCATCCATTGACGGGCAGTGTTCTGAGGCACCTCAGGTTCGATCACCGGCATCCCGTCGGCGATGTCGTCCGTCCAACTCCTCGTGTCCCCGGGAGGAAGAGTCATGTTCTGCATGCCTTGCAGGGAGGAAGGGGCGGCAGGTTCCAGCACGACCTGCTCACCGGAATCGGTCGTGATACGAAAAGCCCAGAAAGGGAAATAGAAGAGTTCCGGGTCACCGATCTGCGCCTTCTTATCAAGATCGGCAATCGTCTGCGTGCCAGCCATGAACCGTCTCAGGTGGTCAACGGCCGCTTTGTTGTTGATCGTCGGGGGTATGACTGCCCGGATCAAGGTGCCCCCTGAATCGACCACCAATGCGGTGTCGCAGAAGGGGCACTGAAGGAGGGTGGCGTCCGCCGGCACCGGCATGTCGGCGCCGCACTGACTACACTTGACCGTCAACCCTCAGACCTCTGTTTTGGTACCGCAGTTGGGACAGAACTTCGAGCCTGCCGGCAACGTTTGTTCGCAACCGGAGCACACAGCCGGCCCGGCCTGTTTGGCCCCGCAACTGGGGCAGAATTTAGCTTCGGCCGGTACCGCGCCACCGCAGTCGGTGCAAAACGAGCCTGCAGCGGCCACGGCCCCTGCCGCTGCCGCGGGTGCGGCCGGCTGAGCTGGTGGGGCAGGGGTTCCGCCGCCAGAGCCCGCCTGGTGCATGGCATTGGTGATCATGCCCGGCATCATGGCGCCGAAACCGGCCCCAAGTCCCAGCCCCATACCGGCGCCGGCGGCACCGCCGCCTTCGCCGCCGGCCTGGGCAGCATCCTGAATGGCCTGGGCCGCCTTGAACTGCATGTAGGTATTCATGTCCCCGATGGCGCCCATCGAGGCTCTCTCGTCGATCTTGGCCTGCACTTCGTCCGGCGGCGTGATCGAATTGATGTAAAAGTCGGTCAGGTCAACGCCGTATTTCCCGAAATCATCAGCGAGGCGTGCCTTGGCGGCTACGGCCAGTTCGTCATACATTGCGGCCAGGTCGAAGATGGTCTTCAGAGTTTCACCGAGCAGATCGTTGAGTCGGGATACGATGATGTCCCGGTAAAAATCCCCGAGCCGGTCGGTATCGAAAAGGCCCTGGTTCCCGACGATCGTATTGACGAAAAGCTGAGAGTCGGAGATGCGATAGGCGTAGTTTCCGAAGGCGCGCAGGCGAACCATGCCCAGTTCGGAATCTCGGAAGGCGACCGGCTCCCGCGTTCCCCATTTTTGATCTGTGAACGTTCGTTTGTTGACGAAGGCAATCGACACCCTGAAGGGAGATTTCCCATCGAAGGGTTTGGCAATCAACTTTGTCAGCAGCGGAATATTCTGGGTCGCCAGAGTATGGCGACCGGGGCCGAAGACGTCCAAGGCCCGCCCATCACGGAAGAAGACCGCCTCTTGGGATTGCTGCACGACCAATTGGGCGCCGAGCTTGATGTCGGCGGAGCCGTGAGGCGGCAACCGGTAGACGATTTCTTCGCCGGTCGGGTCGAAATGTTCCAGTACTTCCAGTTTGAGGCCCATCACGACACCCCTTTCTGGGTCACGTTTTCAATCGTTGTAGAGCGTTCGTCAAAGAACCGGTCGGCCTTCTCGACGCCATCCAGCAGTGCGAACAAGGACGCCTCATCCGTCGTGTCCGGCAAAGCATCGATCTGCCCGGCCAGTGCCTCGACAGCAAGGGACAGTTCGAGGTCAAAGCGATAGAGTTCCTGCAATTCAGCCTCGCCGATCTTGACGGCGTCGAAGAAGCCTGACGAGCCGTAATCTGCGTGGCGGATCCGATTGGCCAGCCGATCAAGCAATTTCTCGGTGGTCGAGGCAATGTCGAGGTGGTCGAGTGAGCCCTTTCGGGACCAACCGCGAATCTTGGCCTGGAGCCCCTGTCGCGCACGGTCGACCTCCGAAGCGAGGAAATCCCGCTGAATCTTGTCAACCTCGCGCCGAAGCTCCCGGTCGAGGTATCCCCTGAATCCGAGAATCTTTTCCCCCAGTTTTTCCAGCCAGTTGCGGCTGTCACGCGCATTTTCGAATCCGTCCAACATTTCAAACCCCTTTCAGGAACTCAGCGCCGAGGTCTTCGTTCTGGTCGCCCACTCAAGCCGGTTATTTTGTGCAAGATATTCAGCGAGGTGAGCGGACCCGTTCAAAGGTCGGCATTTCGGTGTCAATCTCTTATGATTCACCAGTTCATCTTAATAGTTCTTACGGAAACCGGCCAGTTTTGGTTCAAGGAGCATCGGCTTCCCAGCCTCCCAGCGAGAGAGCTAGGAAGCTGGAAAGCTAGAATGCTAGAAGGCAAGACTTGAGCGCGTTGCTGTTTCGCCTGCCAGCGCCCCAGCGTCATAGCCTCCCAGCTATAATGACGCATGAGCAAGAAACCTCGAAAGAAGAAAAAGAAACAGAACGTTTCTCTGGAAGGCAAGAAATCCAAGCGGAGTGAATACTACACCGCCGGGGAACTCTTTTTAGCGGGTTTGGGCTTGGCTCTCTTGATTCTCGCTGCCGGCATCGCCATCACGTCGCTGGTTAAATAGCTGGGAAGCTGGGAGGCCAGGACGCTAGGAAGCGGGGCCAAAGCGCGCTTTTCTGATCCCTTGGGAATCAAGGGGTTAGGGGGAAAAGCGAGGTAAATTTTCAGAGGGCTAGGAACAGTGTGCGGCAACGAAATTTTCGATATCGATGTTCGATGTTGCAGAGAAAGGCACCGGGCTCATTGCTAAAAGCTAACGGCTAACAGCTTCCCGCCTTCCCTCAACGTTCGTTGGCATGCTCCGCACCGATGGCCATCAACTGGGAGACGTGTTCGTCGGCGAGGCTGTAGTAGACCATGCGGCCGTCTCTGCGGGCATGAACCAATTCCCGGTCCCGCAAAAGCCGTAGCTGATGGCTTACTGCCGAAACGGAAAGTTCGCTCAGGGCAGCCAGGTCACACACGCATAATTCGTCGATGACGTTGAGCGCGTGCAGGATCCTGAGACGGGTGGGGTCGGCGAACGCCGAAAAAAGCCTCGAGAGCCTTTCCACCGTTCGATCGGGCAGAACCCGTTCCTGAACAAATGCCACGGCCTCAGGATCGATTTCGTTGATTGAACAGACGTCAGCGCTGAAATCTTCTTTGCTCATATGTACATTCTCCCAGAAGCATCCTTCTCAGTCAATCAGATTCGCTGAGACCCGTTCAGAGGCGCCCGAACTTGACGTGGGATCGGTTATCGTCGAGTCTCGTCACCGACGATTGGAGGGAATATGGCACAGAGTGATATGAGAGGTGGAAATTACGCGGCGGAACTTCAAGCCCCGGAGGTCTATCGTGAGCGACGGCTTCGGCTTCGTGAGGCCCTTGATGGTGGTACCGCCGTTATGTGGGGAAATGGTGATGACAGAGGTGCTGGAGACGTTGGTACGTTCCGCCAGGATTCTGCCTTCTTTTACCTGACTGGCGTTGAACTGCCGAATGCCGTTTTGGTTATACGGCCTGATGATGATTTTCTTTTCCTCCCGCCGAGGGATGTCGATGTCGAAAGGTGGACTGGACCCAAATGGGGTCCCGGCGATGACGCTGCCAAGGCATTGGGTTTCGGTCAGGTGATGTCACTTTCTGCGTCGTCTATTGTGCTCGATGCCAGGATTCGACCCGTTCCCTCATTTGAGGGGCGGATGCAGGCCTGGCTCTGCGGACCGGAGGCTGTGCTCTGGGCCGAATTCCCGTCGGTTCCATCCGGTGCGGAGTTGCCGGCGACCCACCGGTTGGTGGCGCGTTTGAAGGATCGGACTCCGTCCTTTGTTGTCAGGGATATTTCAGAGGCCCTGAGTGGCCTGCGGCAAGTGAAGGATGAGGGGGAGGCGTCTTTGATGCGGCGCGCAGCCGAGATCACAACTCTCGGACACCGTGCAGCTGCCAAGGCCATCAAGCCCGGTGTTGGCGAGGGCGCCATCGACGGAGTGGTCTATCGTGCATTCAGAGAAGGCGGTGCCGAGGGCCTGGCATTCCCGTCGATCGTTGGCTCGGGAATCAACGCCACGACCCTTCATTACGACCAGAATGTGGGCCTCTGTGGAGAGGGCGAGATGGTCGTCGTCGATATCGGGGCTCGCTACGGCTACTACTGCGGTGATTTGACCCGAACCTACCCGGTCAACGGAAGGTTCACCGACCGGCAAAAATCCCTCTACAACCTGGTTCTTGAGGCTCACCACAAGGTTGATGAGGCAATCAAACCGGGAGTGACTCTCTTCGACCTTCGAAAGATCGCCTACGGCGTGTTCCAGGAGTCCAGCCTCCGGGACTCAAAAGGCGAACGCCTCGGCCAGCACTTCATCCACGGCTTGGGTCATTTCCTGGGGCTGGACGCCCACGATCCCGGAGGCGATTTAATTCCGATGGCGCCCGGCATGGTGATTACCAATGAACCTGGCCTGTACCTTCAGGACGAGGCGATTGGAATCCGCATTGAGGATGACCACCTGGTGACGGTGGACGGCAACGAAAACCTCTCCGGCGCGCTTCCGACAGAGGCGGACGACATCGAAGAGATGATGAATGGAAGCTGTTAGCTGAGGCGCTTTAAAAAATCATCAATAGCCACAAAGAGGCACGAAGAGGCACAAAGAAAGAGATCAAATAGCCTTCTTGGGCAACATTCTGGACCGCGGGGCTCCTGCCCCGCATTGTGGCCTTCGATTTTTGCAAGAGGCTCAGCTAATAGCTGTTGGTCTGCCGGGGCAGACGTCCTAGAACCTACTTCCCCGCCCATTCAACGGCGGGCTCGAGCCAACTCGGGCTGACCCGGTAGAAGGCCCCGTGTCCGGAACCGAGTTCCAGTGTGTTCTCGTCAAATATCGCTCCTTCGGGCATTCTGCCAAAAAGAGTCAAACAGGATTGTGCAACATCGTCGGCACTGTCGATCTGCGACAGCATCCGGCCTACAGGGACGAAATCCGGCAGTCTTTCGATCCATGGGCCACAACCCCCTTGAACGATCCAGGTAACCTTCTCTCTGCCGACGATTCGAGAGGCAAGCAGGGCTATGATTCCGCCCTTCGAGAAACCGACAACCGTCACATGATCATCGGGAATACCCCCATCCAAGAGTTGGCGAACCTGCGCGATGACATGATCTGCATAAACATCCGGGCGGGTTCCGGCGGGCCGAGCCTCGGCAATGACTGTGAAACCCCTGTCGGCAAAGGCCTGAAGGATCTCGGTGTAGTTGTAGGTTCCGAATTGAGGATGGGTCGCTTGCATGCCCTGCTCCTCGATGATCGCGCCGTGAAGGTAGATTAGATATTCGGCTTCAGGATCGAGGATCTCCGGGATTTCCGTAAGGACTGCTCCGGCAGGCGTTGTTGCAGAGGGCTCGACCGTCTGTTCAACCGGTGCTTCTCCCTGCGACTGTCCGCAACCGGTCACCAGAACCACAACGATCAGGGCGATAACTTCGATATTAGAAGTGCTCATGGGCGTACGATAGCACTCTTGGCAGTCAAACGGACTGAAAGGTGTCGAGTTTCCAGTTTCTAGTGTCAGCTTCCCAAATACTCCTCTAGATACCGATAATCCGGCGTCAGGGCGCCGCGGTGTACGATCACGGCCCTTTTGATCTCCGGTGGCAGTCTGAGATCCTCAAAAGCCATGGAGTAGTCCGCGCGGCCGATATCGCCAGCAAATCGATTCAGGGTCGCAGCAAATTCTTCAGAGGCTTCCCGGGGCAACTCGGTCGGCAGGAAGTCCACCGCCAAGACCACGGGGCCGGGGCCGTCAAATCCAGAGGAAATATTTCCAGTTGCGGGATTCCATGTGAAAACCGGGTCGCCGGGATCGGTGCACTTGAGGGTGCACTCGACATTGCCGCCGATGTCACAGCCGAGATCTCCGATAACCTGAAGGTGGGGCTCACTGCCGCCGCCAAACAGAGTGCGAAGCCGGTCGAGGGTTACCAATCGGGGATAACGCTCGTCCCAGTAGTTGGCATTGACCAGCACACTGAGGTGGGGGAGGAAGGGATCGAAACTCGACCGATACGCCTCCGGATGCTGGTAATAATGCTGAAGCTCAAATGGCGTGCCGGGATCCTTCGCCTGGACCAGGTCTTTTTCCTTGAAAGTCGTCGTGTGGATGCAGTGAGCCGAAACCGCTGCAGAACCGGCCAACTGTGTCAGTTTCTCAGGTGTCACAACACGGTGGGGTAAATGGGCCAGGATCTCCTGGGCCCCTTTGGCCACATTTCCGTACCCTGCTACACCGATAGTGACGGGCAGGATCTCTTGGGGAAAACCGTCGTCGGCAATCAACCGAGCGACTTCGTCCAGGGTTTGCAGTGCATCATCGAGGCTGTCGTATGAATGGGCGGGTTGAATTCGGCTCAGCGGGGTTTCAAAACCTCTGGAAAGATAACGCTGGCCCAGCGCCCACAGGGTGTCGATCATGCCGGCAAGGCCGGCAAAACGACCGAAGAAAATCAGGCGGCGCCCCTGATCGTCGGTGACTTTCTCGTAGTCGATCAGCGTGCAATCGAGTTCCATCAATCGCTTGAGGGTTGGCATGTTCTGGGGTTGCCCCTTGATCACATGGGAGAAGAACATGTAGGCGGTCTTCGGTTGCAATTTCTCCGGCGGAATTTCCTTGACGCCGAAGATGACCGATGCCTCGCTGAGGTCGACGCCCATTTCCGCTCCGGCTCTGACATATTCTTTGTCGTGAAAAACACGCCGGGCCGAGGGTTGCACCAACACCGATAGGTCTTGATCGTGTACGAGGTGCCGTACCAAATTCGGAGTCAGGGGCGCTCGACGCTCCCATTGGCTCTTGGTTTCATTTCGGATTGCGATCACACCGGCCACGGCATACCTCCAGGACAGAATCGGACGGCACAGAATAGCTGTACCGTCGGCCGGATGGCAAGACGGTAGCTCTGAAAATTGCGGCTACAGAATGCGCTTATCGGCCATCTGGCTTTGATCGAGGTTGTTTGGCTCCGCGGCCTCTGGCTGCAAATAGGTAATTGACTCTGCGACTGAAACCCAATATGGTCGTCATACGGAGTTTCTGGACAATGTTGAAGGGGGAAGGCGCGGAGGGCCAAAACGGCTCTTCTGGTCTCACGCGTGTATTCGGCGTCGTTCGCCTCCGGGAGGTCAGCCATGAACGGACCGATGCCGATAATCGCAAGAAGATTGGTTTGCATGTTTGGGGTCATTCTGATGTGCTCGCCAAGGCCCTGCCTGGCAGGAGGCGGAGATCTGATATTTGCAGATGGGTTCGAGTCCGGAGACGTCTCATTCTGGTCCGGGGTTGTTGGGGAGATTCCTCCCTGTCCCCCAGACGGTCTCTCGCGCTATCCGCATGACCAATTGGTTTCTGCAATAACGCCCTGTGTCGCAGACAGGATGCAGTCGATCGTCGCAACGACACCCGTGCCAACTGACAACGTCTTCCTGAAGACAGGAGCGTCCGGGTCAGCAACCACAAATTTCATGCAGTGCTTTTCGGACGGATCAGCAGTCAACCTTGATGGGCGTGACGAACTTCAGACTGCAATCGATTACTTCAATCAGGGCAACGCGGGCGGATCAACGCCGTTCGAAAGGGACAGCCTCGCAGTCGGTATCGGTCGATCAGCGACTTGGGCGACAACCGGTTCTCCGTCACCACTGGAGCAGGAGGTCACCGTCATCGGCCCCCGAATGGCGTTGGTCGACTTCGGCACCAACGATATGCAACTGGCGGCGACCTACGGAGCCGCCCTGGATCCCTTCTATGAGTCCATGCATCAGTTGTTGGACCAATTGGAAGGCGGCGGAATAATGCCCATCATCACAGGGCTGAATCCCCGGGCCGACTCAGCTTCGGCGGCCTTCTGGGTGCCCACCTTTGATGTCGTCACTCGAGGGATCGCGGAGCAGAGACAGTCGCCCTATCTGAGTCTTTTTCGGAGCATGGTGGACCTTCCCGATATGGGTCTTTTGTCGGACGGTATCCACGGGAACACGTACCAACAGCCGGGGGGTGGTTCTGAACCGTGCGTTTTCATACCAAGCGCCCTTCAGTTTAACTTCAACCTCCGAAACCTACGCACGCTCGAACTGCTCGACGTTGTGCGGCGTGTCGGCTTGGAAGGTCAACCAGCAACGGCAAACCCCGAGACCTGGTCCGGAAGCGGGGACCAGGTGGATCCATATGTCGTCGATCGCCTGCCCTTCACTCACACAGCCAACACGGTCTTTTCTCCAAATGAAAGTGTCGACGGCTATCCTGAATGTAACGGGAACGATATGTCGGGCCCGGAGTTCTGGTACCGGCTCGACCTTGCCGAATCGCTCGCTCTCCGTATTGCCGTGCTGGATCGTGAAGGCGTGGATGTCGACATATTCCTGATCTCCGGCTCCCCTGGTTCAACGGGCTGTATCGCGGCGAGCGACGGTGTGCTCGACACGACTCTGGCAGCCGGCACCTACCACGTTGCGGTTGACACATACGTCGCCGCGGGTGTGCCGCAGGGCGGCTCGTATCTGCTGGCAGTACTCGAGTGCGAAGATGGTGACACAGATTGTCTTGATTAGTTGGGAACGGCAGTACGCATGGTATTGACCCTAACGCAATGGACCTTGGTTCTTGAGTCCTGAGAACTGGAATTTGTAGTATGGTGCTGCCATGAAAAGAATAGTTTTCGGTCTGTTGTTCCTTGGTCTTCTTGGGCTCGCCCAGGGGTGTACGTCAACCTTCAAATCGGTCGAGGCCGATCCGGGCTTCAGCTTTCTGAGAGGTACCCTCAAGGGCGTACTTGCAGCCGGCCTGCCGAAGGTCGAGGCCGCAACGGGCGCCGCGATGGAGGAGCTCAATTTTGTCGCGGTCGATGTGGTTTCGGACAAGCTCAAAGGTACTGTCTCGGCTCGCATGGCTGACGGCACAAAAGTGACGGTCAAGATGCAGGCCGAGGATTTCGAAGCGACGACCGTCAAGATCAAGGTCGGCACGTGGGGTGACCAGAGCATTTCCGTTCAGATTCTCCGGCATATCCAGAGGAAACTGTAAGAACGGTCAGGCACATCCCGCGGGGTCAAAAGGGATGCTGGTGAAAACTCAATGAGGGGCAGAAATCAGTGAAAGCGATTGTTGTTGGTGGAGGGCTGGTCGGATCGTCTCTGGCCGCAAAATTGGCATCTGATGGTCACGACGTAATCCTGGTAGAGCGTGACCGTGAACTGGTCAGGGAACTCAACGACCGTTTGGACGTGCAAATGCTGGTCGGCAACGGCACGACGGTTCCGGTTCTCAAAAGTGCCGGTATTGAGAGCTGCGACCTTCTGTTGGCGACCACCGATTCAGACGAAGCCAACATGGTGGTTGCGCTGGTCGGCTCGGCCCTTTTTAACGTGCCTCGTGTCGTCGCCCGCCTCCGTGATGAGGGTCATGAAGAGAGTTTCAGGAGCATTGCCGCCGAAATGGGCGGTGAGCGCCTGTTGATCAACCCTGACACCGCTGCTGTAGAGCGGATTCTCTCATTGATGACTGTTCCGGGTGCGGTGGATGTTGCGCCCTTTTTCGACGGCGGCCTTCAGGTTGCGGGTTTCGTCGTCAAAGAGAATAGTGATTTTAATGGTCTCCTGCTGTCACACCTTCGACTCTTGTTCCCGGCCGTACCGATGCTGGTCGCTGCCATTCGGCGGGCGGGTCGATGGATCGTGCCGCATGGAGAAGACGAGATCTTGGCCGGAGACCTGGTGTATTTCGCCATGGATCCGGGTGAAACCGACAACGTATTGGCCCTGCTGGGACTGCAACGGGAGGCCGAGCACAAGGTGATGATCGCCGGGGCCACCCGGATTGGCATTGAGCTTGCCAGGCGCCTCGAAGCTGACGGCACCAATGTCACTCTGATGGAAGGGCGAAGAAGCGCCTGCGACAAGGCGGCGGCAGAGCTTGAGTCCACCCTTGTGATCCACGGAAGCCCGACCGACCGGGAGCGACTGGTGGAGGAGGGCGCCGAGCGCGTCGACGACTTTGTGGCCTGCACCGATGACCACGAAGAAAATGTAGTGGCCTGCCTGTTGGCGGGTCGATTGGGCGCGGCGCATACCTTCGCGCTGGTCGATAATGCTGCTCTGGCAGGCTTGATTGGAGAGGTTGGCATTGACGCCGTCATCTCGCCTCGGTTGCTTTCGGTCAGCCTGGCGCTCCAATTTGCCCGAAAAGGGCGGGTCAAGGCGGTTGCGGCCCTTTTGGATGACGCGGTTGAAGTGTTCGAGGTGGAGGCCAGTGCGGGTTGCCGTTTGGTTGAAGAGCCGTTGGCCCAGCTCGGCCTGCCTCGTGGCGTTTTGGTTGCAGCCCTCCGTCGAGGCGATCAGATCCTGGTGCCGACCGGCGCCGATCGAATTCGGGCGGGTGACAGCGTCTTGTTGATTACGACCACCAAGAGCGCCTCCCGGGTGGACGATTTCCTTGAGGCCGGGCAGCCGTGAACCTGCGGTTCTGTGCCTATCTGCTCGGGTGGCTCCTGTTGCTCGGAGCGGCCTTTCTGCTCTTGCCGCTCGGGGCGGCCCTGTTGTTTGGAGAGTCAGTCCTTCCGTACTGTTGTGCGATTGTACTCGCCGCCGCCGGTGGGGGAGCCGCCATTCGGTACCTCAAACCGAAAAATCGAAGAATTCAGCCTCGGGACGGTTTTTTGGTTGTCGGCGGCGCCTGGATCCTGATTTCACTGATCGGTGCCATTCCGTATGTTGTCGCCGGGGCGCTCGGCCCGGTCGATGCGATCTTCGAGTCGGTCTCGGGCATTACCACCACCGGATCGACGGTGATCGCCGATATAACGATCCTGCCGAAAGCCCTGGTTCTGTGGCGGGCCATGAGCCAGTGGCTCGGTGGCATGGGCATTATTCTTTTCACAATCGCGATTCTGCCGCTGCTGGGGATCGGTGGCATGCAGCTCTTCAAGGCCGAGGTTCCTGGGCCGGTCGCGGACAAGGTCCAGCCTCGTCTGGCGAACACAGCCCGGTCGCTCTGGGGGATCTATCTGGGGTTGACCGCGTTGGAGTGGCTGTTGTTGAAATTGGCCGGAATGACCGGCTACGAGGCCCTGTGCCACTCCTTTACAACCCTGGCTACCGGCGGCTTTTCCACGAGGAATACTTCCGTTGGCGAGTTCGGCTCGCCGCTGATCGAATGGATCATCGTATTTTTCATGTTGATGGCGGGCATCAATTTTGTTCTTCATTACAGGGTGTTGGTCGGGCGGGGCCGGGAGGTCCTGAAGGATTCGGAACTCCGTTACTTCATGGCGGTGGTCGTGGGGGTCACGGCCGTATTGACCCTGGTCGTTCACGAGCCCGGGGATGGCTTCTTTGATTCCCTCCGTCTGGCGGCTTTTCAGACCGTGTCACTGGTGACGACCACAGGGTACGCGACGACTGATTTCGAGCTGTGGCCGGCGCTGGGATTGATGTTGGTGGTTCTTCTGCTGATCCCCGGCGGCATGTCAGGGTCGACAGGGGGCGGCATCAAGAGCCTTCGGGCTTTGCTGGCTTTTCGCTCGCTCAGGGTGACTTTGCACCGCCTGATCCATCCCCATGCCGTTCGGCCGGTCAAATACGGAGGGGTCGTCGTTGAAGAATCGGTTCTCTCCGGCATTTGGGCCTTTCTGACGGCATATATTCTGCTGGCTATTTTTGGGGCTTTGGTGGTGGCCGCGCATGGCTACGACGTGTTGACTTCGCTGACGTCTTCCCTGACCGCGATCGGGAATGTCGGTCCTGGTCTAGGCCAGATTGGGGCCTACGACAATTTCGCCCACTACCCTGGCCTGGTGAAGATCTGTCTGGCCGTGCTGATGCTTTTCGGCCGCCTCGAGATTTTCACACTCCTGGCCCTCTTGACCCGGGGATTTTGGAGACGATGAAGGCTAAGAAAGCTCAACTGGGCACTGTATTCCTGATCGTCTTCATTGATTTGATTGGGTTCGGGATTGTGATCCCGATTCTGCCGTTATACGCCGAAGAATTTGGACCCTCCCCGATCGTCTTCGGTCTCTTGATGGCATCGTTCTCTGCCATGCAATTCATCTTTGCGCCGATCCTTGGAAGGCTTTCAGACAGAGTTGGACGGCGTCCGGTGTTGCTGGTGTCTCTGGTCGGTTCAGCGGTCGGGTATCTGATTTTTGGTTTTGCCGGTTCGCTCGCTATGTTGTTTGCCTCGAGGATCATCGACGGCATTTCTGGTGGGAATATCTCGACGGCACAGGCTGTGATTGCCGATATCACAACCCCAGAGGAAAGGGCCAAAGGCATGGGCATGGTCGGCGCCGCCTTTGGTTTGGGATTCATCCTCGGGCCTGCGGTCGGCGGGTTGTTGGTCCAGATAGCTCCGTGGCTTCCCGGGGTTGCCGCTGCGGTCGCTTCCATGACCGCTTTCGTCATGGTGCTGGTGTTCCTGCCTGAGACGGTTGACCCGGAGGCCCGAGCCACAGCCCGGCGCCACCCGCTTAATCTCAAGAGTCTTGGCGATGCCGTGAGCCATCCCATGGTGTGGCCCTGCCTGGTCATCGTCTTCCTGATCATCTTCGCGTTTTCAAATTTTGAGACGACCTTCGCTCAATTTGCCGTACATGCG
>Ga0164315_10000317_pt1 | contig 32200 bp, 32 predicted proteins | sample GuaBasSedimGuay6_FD_113737 | JGI IMG/M metagenome (GOLD analysis project Ga0164315, IMG submission 113737) | Subseafloor sediment microbial communities from Guaymas Basin, Gulf of California, Mexico - Guay6, Core 4569-2, 0-3 cm | ecosystem: Environmental > Aquatic > Marine > Hydrothermal vents... | reverse complement strand
GAAACAAAACCTGGAACGGAAACAAAACCTGGAACAGAAACAAAAGCAGAAACAAAACCTGATACAGAAACAAAGCCGGTTACAAAAAAAGCAGCAGAAACAAAATCCAAGTAATGAAAACTGCTTTTAAAAAAAAGATTATAAACTCAAAAGATTAAAGTCGAAAAAAATAAATCGATTACATTAACACAACAAACAATACGTAAAAAGGAGAAAATGATCATGAGTTTAAGACCACTTAGTGACAGAATTCTGGTTGAGCGCGTTGAAGAGGATACAAAAACCAAAGGCGGTATTATTATCCCGGATACAGCAAAAGAAAAACCAGCAGAGGGCAAGATTATTGCTACGGGAAAAGGACGTATGGGTGAAGATGGAAAACTTCTTCCAATGGATGTAAAAGTCGGGGATCGTGTTCTTTTCAGCAAATATGGCGGAACAGACATAAAAATTGATGGCATGGATTATCTTATCCTGCGCCAGGATGATGTTCTTGGAGTGATTGAATAATTTAACGATAAAAATGGAGATTATTGAAGATGGCAAAAGAAATTAAATATGATGCTAAGGCCCGTGAAGCAATGCTTAAGGGTGTTCAGGCCCTTGCTGATGCGGTTGTGGTTACACTTGGACCCAAAGGCAGAAATGTCGTTATTGAAAAATCCTGGGGATCACCCACAGTAACCAAAGACGGTGTAACTGTTGCAAAAGAAGTTGAACTTGAAGACAAATTTGAAAATATGGGCGCTCAGATGGTAAAAGAAGTAGCCAGCAAAACATCTGACATGGCTGGTGACGGTACCACCACAGCGACGGTTCTGGCCCGTGCCATTTATGAAAACGGCCAGAAACTGGTTGTTGCCGGCAACAACCCCATGGGCATTAAAAGAGGTATTGACAAAGCCGTCACCAAAGTTGTTGAAGCCCTTGAACTAATGACGAAACCGACCAAAGATCAGAATGATATCGCCCAGGTTGGAACCATCTCTGCCAACAATGATGAAACCATTGGTAACATCATTGCAGAAGCCATGGATAAAGTCGGAAAAGAAGGTGTTATCACTGTAGAAGAAGCCAAATCAATGGATACTACACTGGAAGTTGTAGAGGGGATGCAGTTTGATCGCGGTTATCTGTCTCCTTATTTTGTAACCAATGCAGAAAATATGAATATATCCCTTGAGACCCCCTATGTTTTAATTTGCGAAAAAAAGATCTCTTCCATGAAAGATCTTCTTCCTGTTCTTGAAAATACTGCAAAATCAGGCAAGCCCCTTGTCATTATTGCTGAAGATGTTGATGGAGAAGCCCTTGCAACCCTGGTTGTCAATAAACTTCGCGGCACCTTGAATGTTGCTGCTGTTAAAGCCCCCGGCTTTGGTGACAGAAGAAAAGCCATGCTGGAAGATATTGCCGTTTTAACGGGTGGACAGGTTGTTTCAGAGGATATTGGAATTAAACTTGAAAATGTAACCCTTGAGGACCTGGGTCAGGCAAAATCCATTACTATTGATAAAGACAACACCACTATTGTTGATGGTGCAGGTTCCAGAGAAGCCCTTGAAGGTCGTGTAAAAATGATTCGCGCACAGGTTGAAGAAACGACTTCAGACTATGATCGAGAAAAACTTCAGGAAAGACTTGCCAAACTGGTTGGCGGTGTTGCCGTTATTAATGTTGGCGCAGCCACTGAAACTGAGATGAAGGAAAAGAAAGCCAGAGTTGAAGATGCCCTTAACGCAACCCGCGCAGCCGTTGAAGAAGGCATTGTTCCCGGCGGTGGTGTTGCCCTTGTCAGAAGCATTGAAGCCCTTAAAGAACTTGATCTTGAAGGCGAAGAAAAACTGGGTGTTGCTGTTATTGCAAGAGCCATTGAAGAACCCCTTCGCAAAATTGCTGACAATGCCGGTGTTGAAGGTTCTGTTATCATCAATAAAGTTAAAGAGGGTAAAGGCGCATTTGGTTACAATGCAAGAACAGATGTTTATGAAGACCTTATTACAGCCGGTGTTATGGATCCTAAAAAAGTGGTTCGTTTTGCACTTCAAAATGCTGCCAGTGTCGCATCTATTATGCTGACAACAGAAGCCATGATCGCTGAAAAACCAGATGAAAATGCTGGTGGCGGCGGAATGCCTGGTGGAATGCCGGGTGGCGGCGGCATGGGTGGAATGGGAGGCATGGGCGGAATGATGTAATCGTCCGGTAACCATATCAATACCATTATATAATTGAACAAAGCCCCTGTACGTAAAATATGTGCCGGGGTTTTGTTTTTTAATAAGAACTTGACATGAAATGCCTGCTCATATACTTAGTTTTATAAAATTTTATTTATTATTTTATCAACGAAAGAACGTAAGAACGTAAGAAAGATAAGAGAGGTTCTATGACCACGGAAACCATTGGATTGTTTTACATGTTGAGCAATGCCGGACCGGTTGTTAAATTTGTCATGCTGCTGTTGCTGTTTTTTTCAATAACATCATGGGCCATTATCTTCATTAAATTCAGGTATATCAGAAAGGCATTTAAAGAATCTGCTGATTTTACTGATATTTTCTGGCAGTGTCAAAATCTTGCCGAGGCATTTTTAAAGGCAAAGGCATTGAGATCAAGTCCGACAGCAAGAATTTTTATCACTGCATATATGGAAATGACAAGATCTGATACTAAAGACAGAAAAAAGGCACAGACACAACTGACAGAAAATTCATATTTCCAAATCAGCGGCAGTATAAAACGATCCTTAAACCGATCTATTGGTGTTGAAACCAGACGGCTGGTTCAACTGGTTCCCTTTCTGGCAACGGCAGGCAATACAGCTCCTTTTATCGGTCTTTTCGGGACCGTATGGGGGATCATGGGGACCTTTCATGGGATTGGCTTAACCGGGTCTGCAAGCCTGGCTGTTGTGGCTCCCGGTATTTCAGAAGCACTCATCGCAACGGCAGCAGGACTTGCCGTGGCAGTCCCTGCCGTTATTGCCTATAATTATTTTATAGACCGGATAAGGGCTTTGGATTCTGAATGGCAAAGCTATTCTGCAGATTTGTCAAATATAATGGAACGTGATATTCAAAAGCAGATGGAGGGATAATGCAACTAGGCTCTGGTAATGATCAGCTCATGTCCGAGATTAACGTCACCCCTTTTGTGGATGTGATGCTTGTCCTGTTAATTATTTTTATGGTGACCGCGCCCATGATGGTTCAGGGGATTGATGTTGACCTGCCCAAGGCCACCTCAAAAGCCCTGAAAGGCAGTGAAGAAAGGCTCGTTATATCCATTGATGATACCAATAAAGTATTTATTAACGATCAGGTTGTCAGTATCGAGGTTCTGAGCCATAAACTGGGAGCCATACTGGAAAATTTTGACAAAAAAAATGTATATCTCAGGGCAGATAAAAAAGTTCCCTATGGCATTGTTGTCAATGTAATTTCAAAGATAAAACAGGCAGGAGTTGACAGCCTGGGGATGATAACCCTTCCTGAAAATGAAGATAAATCCTGATCAATGCCTATGAGTTCTCCAGAAAATTTTAAGCACAGAAGAGACCTTTTTTTCAGCCCTTTTGACGGTAACGGGAAAACCAGGGTCATTTTTTTTTGTGTTTCCCTGATTGGGCATGTCTTACTTTTTTATGGAATGATTTTTTTCCAGGACTTTAGACTGCTAAAATCAATGCCGCCTGTTATCCAGGTTGATCTGGTTTCTTTTTCAGCAGAGCCCGTGATCCGGGAAATATCCGGGGAAAAAGATATCTCTCAAGAAGAGGGAATATCACCGACCCCTCTGCCGATTACACCCCCCCGGGAGAAAAGGACAATTCCAAGTATTAAACCGGAAATAAGTTTAAAAACAAAACCTGAAAATTTAAAAGATCTGATGGCCCGGCAGAAGAAAAAAAAGAAAGAGCCTGAAGAGAAAAAACCTGAAGAGAAAAAACCCGTTGTAGAACCCAAACCTAAGAAAGCAGTTGACCAGGATAAACTTCCGGCAGAATCAAAGGAAAATCTGGAAAAGAAAATTGAAAATCAGACCAAAACCAGGATTGCCCAGGCGCTAAGCCGTATTCAAAAAAGGGTACAGGACCAGGATGCAACAAAACAGGGAGAGGGAAACAAGGCATCTGACGGCTCCGGGAAAAAGGGAGTTACGCCCATTGATCTGTATAAAATTGCATTAGGTTCACAAATAGAACAGAACTGGGTGTTTAATGATGTCCTTGCCAGGATAGATCAGAAACTTGAAGTCAGAATCCTGATCAAGATATTAAAAAGCGGAGAAATAAGGGATATTATTTATGAAACCAGGTCAGGAAATCCATACCTTGACGAATCTGCCAAAAAAGCAATTAAAAAGACAAATCCATTGCCAACATTACCCCCTGGAATGTATTCCTATGATGTGGTTGTGATTTTTACACCCAGAGGATTGAAATAAAAATGGTTTCTTTTAAAATGAATAAGAGATATTATAGCCGGGCTATGGTTAATAAAATCCTTTTACATATATTTTTTGTTTTTCTGGGCGGACACTTAATTTTTTTAGCCCCTGCATATTCCAGGGATTATGATTATATCAATGTCACCAATCCTTTTTTAAAGAAAACCCCTGTGGCAGTGACGGATTTTAAACCATTCAATGGCAATGCACAAGAGATCAATATTGGAAAAACAGCAAAGGCCATATTAAAAGAAGCCCTTGATTTTACAGGATATCTTAAAATAATGAATCCCGTTGCATTTTTATCAAACCCGGCTGAATCCGGAATTCAGCTCGGAGAGATCAATTTTCGGGATTGGACAGCTATAGGGGCTGACCTTTTAATTACCGGCGGAATCATTGAAACGGATGGGAAAATAACCCTTAAATTAAGACTTTTTGATACCTTTAATGCTAAGCTTCTGGTTGGCAAAATATATACGGGCCCTGAATCCCAGGTTAGACAAATGATACACTTTTTTTGCAGTGAAATTTCCTATCAGTTGACGGGTAAATGGGGTATATTTAACAGCAAGATCGCTTTTGTTTCAACTGTAAATGGGAACAAAGAAATATTTTCCTGTGATTTTGACGGACGGAACATAAAACAGGTAACAAGACATAAAAGTATATCACTTTCTCCATCCTGGTCTTCGGACGGCCAATGGCTGGCTTATGTCTCCTATGCAAAGGGAAAACCAGATATATTTATCAAAAATATTGAAGAAAAACGAGGATCAATTATCAATTACAAGGGCATGAATATTTCTCCTGACTGGATGCCCGGGCAGCAAAAACTTGCTGCAGCATTAAGCTTTTCAGGAGACCAGGAAATTTACCTGTTAAGCATAAAAGGTGAAATTATAAAAAGAGTGACAAATAGCTGGGGGATTGATGTTTCGCCTAAGTTTTCACCAGATGGAAAAAAAATAGTGTTTACATCAAAAAGGGCAGGAACCCCCCAGATATATATCAAGGATCTTGAATCAAAAAATGCTCAAAGAATAACATTTAAAGGGAAGAATAATACATCTCCGGCCTGGTCACCGGACGGCAGAAAGATTGTTTATGTGGGAATTGAAGAGAATAATATCGATATTTTTGTTATGGATATTAATTCTGGAATGCCGGTTCAATTGACCATGAATGCAGGAGATAATGAAGATCCGTCCTGGTCGCCGGATGGGAGTATGTTGACATTTACCTCAACCAGAGAGGCAGGGGTTTCCCGAATTTTTGTTATGAATGCATCCGGATCTGACCCGAGAAGACTTTTAAGATTAGCGGGTAAACAGACCCAGCCGGACTGGTCAAAATAAACGGGGTCAGGCTTGCATGGTTGCCTTTATAAAAAATAAGGCAACTATGCAAGCCTGACCCCACTAAAAATAGGAGATAAACCAATGAAAAAAAGGGTATGGGTTAATCTGGTAATGGCAATTCTTGTGGCAGGGCTTTTTTTGACTGCTTCATGTGCAAAAAAAACAATTGTGTCTGATGCAACAACCATAGAAGATCAGGAAAAAGCGAAACTTGAAGCCGATGCAAAAGCTGCGGCCGAAGCCGCGGCAAAAGCCAAAGCTGACCAGATTACCCAGCAGAAACTTGAAGATGAGATAGCCAGGGAGAAAGCCCAGAAAGCTGCCCGGATTCTGGCTGCAAAGCAACTATTTGAGAATCAGGACATTCATTTTGAATATGATAGTTCAGATTTAAGTGAAATCGCAAAAGCCGGATTAAAAGAAAAGGCTGCATGGTTAAAAAATAATGTTTCATCAATGATAACCATTGAAGGCCATTGTGATGAACGCGGCACAACCGAATATAACCTTGCCCTGGGTGACCGTCGTGCAAACACGGCAAAAAACTATCTGGTTAATCTTGGTGTTTCAGCATCCCGCTTGAATACCATCAGCTATGGAGAAGAAAAACCCCTGGATTCTGCAATGACCGAGGCTGCTTATAAAATCAACAGACGCGCTCATTTTGTAATTAATTAATTGATGGACGGGGCCAGGCTTTGTCCTGACCCTACTTTTTTGGAGCTTGGTTATGAAAAAAAATTATCTTTTTTTGGGTATTATGGTTATTGCTTTTCTCTCCGGCTGTGTAGAACCAGGGCAGTTTACTGCCCTTGAAACCAAGGTGGCGGTTCTGGAAACGGAAAATAACCGGCAGTTTTCCATGCACAAAGAAAAATTAAATGCCTATGACATCTTAAGCCGGCAAAATCAGTCAAGGATAGAGGCCCTGGAAAAAAAATTAAATGATCGCAATACGATCAGCCAGGAAGCCTATGCAGAATTAAAATATACAATTCAGATCCTTAAAGAAGGGATTCAAAAACTTGAAGGGCAGATTGAAGAGATTAAGCATGGTTATGCAGGAGGCGATCAAAAAGGTGGCGGAACCTTAGAAGAAAAACTGGAACGGCTTGATCAGGCCATCTCAAAAAACTATGAACGATTGATACGCCTGGAAAAATATATGGGGTTTGAGCCATCAGCAGCCGGAGAAATGGATAAAAAAGATCAACCATCAACGGGACCTGTTAAAAGCTCTGTCCAGGAATTATATGATGCTGCAAAAAAATTGTTTGATGACGGTGACAATGAAAATGCCCGTATCCAGTTTGAAAATTTTATCAATAAATATCCGGATTCTGATAATGCGGACAATTCCAGATTTTGGATCGCTGAAAGTTATTATGTGGAAAAATGGTTTGAAAAAGCCATTCTGGAGTATCAGAAGGTACTGGAAGACTATCCAAACAGCAATAAGCTGCCCGCAGCAAGGTTGAAACAGGGATATGCCTTTGCTGAACTGGGTGAAAAAGCCAATGCCAGGCTGATTTTAAAAGAATTGATAAAAAAACATCCCGGCACAAAAGAAGCCGGATATGCCCGGGAAAAATTAAAAAAACTAAAGTGATTATAATCAATGTCTGGGATAAAAGTCGTCGGCATTGATCCGGGTTTAGCCGGCACCGGCATTGGTGTTATAGAAGGAAATAAAAATGAAATTTACGGGTATTCCTTTGGGAGCATCGCAACAGATGCAAAAGACCCGATTCATTACAGGCTTGACTTGATTTATTCAAAGACCCTGGAATTTCTTTGTAAAATTCAGCCGGACCACGTGGTTATTGAGGACATATACTCCCTTGAAAAATACCCTGGATCAGGTATTATGCTGGGCAAGGTTTCAGGTGTTCTGCTTGTGGCAGCATATAAAGCCGGGCTTGATGTTCAAGAAATCCCTGTAAGAGAAGTCAAAAAAATTGTTTCCGGTAACGGGCGTGCAGATAAATTTCAGATGGAAAGGGCTGTCCGAAATTTATTAAAACACAATGAACCCATCAGACCTTTCCATGCGTCAGATGCGTTGGGACTGGCTATAACAGGATATTACAGGTATAAAAAAATATTATGATCGGGTTTCTTGAAGGCAGAATTCTTCATTTTGAGTCTGATGGCATTTTACTGGTTTGCGGCAATATTGGATATGAAGTCGTATTAACGCCCCAGATGATTGAAAAATTAAGGTCTTCTCAGAAAAACGAGGTGTCCTTATATATTTATTACCACCTGACAGAAAGACAACCCAAACCCGTTCTTATTGGTTTTGAAACAATGGGGGACAAAGCCTTTTTTCAAACCTTTATTACAGTTGATGCCATAGGGCCCATGAAAGCTGTGAAAGCCATGTCAAGGTCCGTTGGTGAAATAGCCGATGCCATTGAAAAAAAAGATGTCTCGTTTTTAACAGGCTTAAGTGGAATTGGTAAAAGAACTGCTGAAAAAATTATTGCAACCCTTCATGGGAAGGTTGAAAAATTTATCGTTGTGACAGATAATGCAAATACCATGGACCCGGACAAACTTCCCGTTGAAATGAATTATATCTGTCAACAGGTTGCGGATGTTCTTGTGGAGCAACTGGGTCATTCTTCTTTATCAGCAAAAAGGATGATCAAAGAGGCCTATGAAAGAAAAAGCACGATTTCAACACCAGAAGAACTTTTTGATGAGATCTTTGGGGAGAAAAGATAATCCATGAGCGATGATATTCTTTCCTATTCTTCTGATAAAAAGGGCATTGTTACACCAAAAAGCATATCTGATGATTTATCCCTTGATATGATATCCTTGCGGCCCACAAGTTTTAAAGACTATATCGGTCAGGATGACACTGTTGCAACTTTGAAAATCGCCATACAGGCTGCCAAAATAAGGAATGAATCCTTAGACCATATATTGCTTCATGGGCCTCCCGGCCTGGGCAAGACAACTATTTCCCATATTATTGCAAGTGAAATGGAAAAGAATTTAATCGTCACTTCAGGACCGGCCCTGGAAAAAGGGGGTGACCTTATTGGCATATTAACCAATCTGGGTGAAGGAGACATTTTTTTTATTGATGAAATTCACAGAATTCCAAAGATTGTTGAGGAATTTTTATATCCTGCCATGGAAGATTTTGCCGTTGATTTTGTATTTGACAAAGGGATTCATGCCCGAAGCCATCGATATAGGCTAAAGCAGTTTGTCCTTGTGGGCGCAACAACCAGGGTGGGTCTTTTATCTTCTCCTCTCAGGGATCGGTTCGGGATTTTTCGTACCCTTGATTTTTACTCCGTTGAACAATTGGTTGTCATTATTAAGCGATCAGCGGCAATTTTGAACACGGTCATTTCTGAAAATGGTGCCATTGAACTTGCCAGACGATCCAGAGGAACTCCCCGGATTTCCAATAGATTATTAAAGCGGGTCAGGGATTATTCCCTGGTAAAATCCCATGGAAAAGTGACCAGACAGAGTGTGCAGGCCGCGCTTGAACTTGAAGGAATTGATAAGCTGGGGCTGACATCCCTTGACAGGCAGTATATAAAAACGATCATCGATTTTTACAAAGGCGGGCCTGTGGGGATTGAAGCCATTGCAGCGACATTGCAGGAAGAAACAGATACGCTTGTGGATGTGGTAGAACCTTTTTTATTGAAAATGGGAATGGTGCTTCGAACCTCCAGCGGCAGAAAGGCATCACAAAAAGCATATCAACATCTTAATGTTAAGCCATAATTAGTGCCTGACCCCATGACCTGACCTAAAGCCAACTATACAAGCCTGACCCCGCTCACATAAATTAGGTGGAATATGGAAGATATATCAAGAGAGATGGAAAGAGAAATAACCAGTTCCAAACCAAAGCCAATCAAGCTCGTTCGCAAGAAAAGAGTTATTATTGTTGATGATTTTGGAGTGATGAAATCTGGTGATTATCTAAAGATTCTTGTAACGATCCTGTCTATCATAAGTATGGTTTGTTTTATTGCAGCCGCGCTGTTTTATTATCTTTATACAGGATTGTCCAAAGCGGTCAAGCCTGCAGAAACCAGGCTTGTTCTGGCTGAAAAAAAGGTCTATGACCTGACTCGGGAAAAAGAAATATTAATGGCAAGACTTGTGATTGAAGGAAAAGAGCCAGGGATTGAAGGTGAATCAATAGAATCATCACCAGAAATGGAATCATCAAATGAAATCATGCCGCCCAGGGTTATTAAAAAAAATATTGATATCGAAAAATTCAGTGTAACAAAGGATAAGACAACAGGTGACCTTCTGGTTAGATTTGATATTAGAAATATATCCACTGAACAAGTGCATGTATCAGGAAGAATTTTTACTATATTGAAACCCGGTAATAACAATGAAGATCAGTGGCTTGTGGTACCAGCCTCGTCTTTAAAGAATGGTATCCCTTCTGAATATAAAAAAGGGCAGTATTTTTTAATCACCAATTTTAAACCCGTTAAATTCATTATCAAAAATCACGCTGACCCTGATTTTTTTAAACAAGCGTCTATCTTTATTTTTAATGAACAGGCTGATTTGATATTTGAAAAACGCATCGACATAACCGAGGCAAAATAAATGGAATGCAAGCCTGACCCAACTCAATAAGGAGATGAAAAGTGGGAAAGAAAAATAGCAAAAATCTTTCAATTATTGACCGGGAACTTAAAATTGAAGGCTCAATATCAAGCAAAGGCACCTTGATCATCAAGGGTCAGGTAACCGGTACAATTGAAGGCGATGTGGTCATTATTGCCCCGGATGGAAGGGTGAACGCCACTGCAACAAAGGTATCCAGCATTACCATCGGCGGAAATTTTCAAGGGGATCTGACTGCATCCAGGGAATTAATTGTCCTTTCCACAGGAATTTGTTCAGGTAAGGTTTCGTGTAAAGATCTTATTGTTGAAAATGGTGGCATTTTAAATGCTGAAGTGTCTTGTAAAATATCTCAACCACTGTCGCCGAAAAAAGACCTGCCTTCCTTTGGGTCCAGTGAATTAAATAAAGATAAACAAGAGTAAATTTAAATTTTGCTTGACATTGGTATGAAATTTATGTAAATACTGCCGATTGTGTTTATGAATGAGGAGCATTGAGAAAATTGAAAAAATATACATATAGTGCAAAAAGATCAGACAATAAAGAAAATTGGTGTGTTATTGATGCCAAGGATAAAATCCTTGGCAGACTGGCCTCCCGGGTGGCATATAGAATCAGAGGGAAACATAGCCCACTTTATACACCCCATGTTGATACGGGGGATTGGGTTATCATAATAAATGCCGACAAAGTCCGTTTGACAGGTAATAAAATGGATCAGAAAATATATTACCGTCACTCAGGATACATCGGTGGTATTAAATCAGAAACAGCAAAAGAATTGTTTGAGAAAAAACCCAATGAGGTTCTTAAAAAGGCGATTAAGGGGATGCTCCCTAAAAATCGGCTCGGTAGAAAACTTTGCAGAAAATTATTTGTGTACACGGGTGATCAGCATCCCCATGCTGCTCAAAAACCTGAACCAGTTGAAATTTAAGGAAAAAGGACGAGATAAGTATCAATGGAAAGTGGAAACGTATTTTATGCGACGGGAAAGAGAAAAGATTCTGTAGCCAAAGTATGGTTAACCCCGGGCAATGGTAAAGTTGTGGTCAATAATCAAGATCTGAACCAATATTTTGAATTGGATGTAACAAGAGATTTGCTTTCAGCTCCTTTGGTACTCACTGAAAAAAGCGATGAATTTGATATTAAAGTGACGGTCATGGGTGGTGGTAAGTCAGGTCAGGCCGGCGCTATTCGTCTGGGTGTATCCAAAGCACTTGTCCTTTTAGATCCTGATCTTCGAGGTGTTTTAAAAAGTGCAGGATTTCTCACAAGGGATTCAAGAACAAAAGAACGTAAAAAATACGGCAAAAAAGGCGCAAGGGCAAGTTTCCAATTTTCAAAAAGATAATCTTTTTATATATTATAAAATCATCCATCAAATTATTGGGGACAAAAAGAATTCTTTTTGTCCCCTTTTTGTTTTGAAAGTGTGGAATAAAAATGAAAACTTTTTTGTTTTATGATGTTGAAACCAGCGGTTTAAATCATGCTTTTGATCAGATTTTAACCTTTGCCTGCATCCGAACAGATCTTGAACTCAATGAAATCGAAAGACAAAGTATTACAATTTGTCTGCGCAAAGATATCGTGCCTTCGCCAAACGCTTTTTTAGTTCATGGGTTGACCTATGATGAATTAAAGCGTGGGATCAATGAGTATAACGCAGCCTTAAAAATTCACAAAATATTAAATACTTCCGGAACCATAAGTCTGGGGTATAATTCTCTTGGATTTGACGATGAATTTTTACGTTTCATGTTTTATCGCAACCTTTTGGATCCTTATTCTCATCAATATGCCAATGGGTGTGCAAGAATGGACATTCTGCCGATGACTGTTCTTTTCAGGGTATTTCATCCCAAAAGTTTAAACTGGCCTCAAATTGATGGAAAACCGACATTAAAGTTAGACAGCATCAGCCGGGAAAATAATTTTATAACCTCCGGCAGGGCCCATGAAGCACTCAATGATGTTGAAGCCGTTATCGAACTGAGTAAAAAAATGTTTCAGCAAAAAAATATCTGGAAATATTGTCTGGATTTTTTTAATAAAACGCGGGACGAGGTCAGAATAAATAGTATTGACAAAAAACTGGATATTCAGAATACGCAGTTTCGGATTTGTCTTATGATGTCGGCATCTTTCGGATCAACGGTAAATTATATGGCCCCGGTGATTCATCTTGGATCATCCCTGGTCTATAAAAATCAAAGTCTGTGGCTCAGGCTTGATCAGGACGATATTTTAGGTATGGATTCAGGTATGGATATAAAGGATACCTTTGTTATCAGGAAACGTGCCGCGGATGCGTTGATCGTGCTGCCCGCGCTTGAAAGATTCTGGGATAAACTGCCGGAACAATCCAGAAACAAGGCCCGGGAAAACATAGAGAAAATTTCTAACAAACGGTTTTTTGAATTTATCCTATATCACAGCAATTATAAATATCCGTTTATTCCCAACATGGACCCGGATGCAGCCCTTTATCAGGATGGTTTTTTTTCGTTTCAGGAGAAAAAAGAAATCAATCTGGTTCATCAATCCCTGAAGGAGTTAACAAAGACGGCTTTACATTCGGATACAATAGAAAATATAAAAAAATTGAACTGCCTGAGGATAAAAACCCTGGCAAATCGTATACTTGCTCGAAATTTTGACGATATAAAAGGCTATACTGAAGATACAGAATTCAGTTTATACATAAGCCGGTTGAAATCTTCACTTGAAGAAGATCAGATCATCGGATATAAGAATGATAAAAAATTAAATTGCAGACAAGCCCTGGAGGAGTTGAAAGAAAAGCAAAAGACCCTTTTAAATCCGGATCAGGACCAGAAAAAAATGTTGGACTGGTTAAAAAAATATACGGAAAGCCTGTACAACTCTCGGTCTTAAGTTCTTGCAGACGGGGTCAGGCTTGTTTTATTGCAAGCCTGACCCCATACCTGATTTATTTTACAGCGTCTTTTAATGCTTTTCCAGGGACAAACTTGGGTACGTTTCTGGCAGGAATGTCAATTTCTTTGCCTGTCTGGGGATTTCTGCCTTTTCTGGCTTTTCTATTGGCTGTTTTAAATGTTCCAAAGCCAACCAGTGTAACTGAATCATTGTTGGAAAGGGCTTCTGTGATTGCTTTGATTGTGTGGTCAACCGCAGCCTGGGCTTCTTTTTTGCTACTAAGCACTTCTGAAACCTTGTTGATTAAATCGCCTTTGTTCATTTTTTACACTCCTTTTTTTAGGTTTTAGAAATTTTGACAATTTGTCCATAAAACATTTTTCTAAAAGAAAGTTAACTCAAACCAGCATTTAGCGTACGTTACGTCGTTGTGAAGGGCCTGTCAAGTATTTATTCGCATTTTTTTAAAATTTATCTTCAGAATAAAAGAAAAAACCATGAAATGGATAAAAATCAGGGTGCGCAAGGGTTTACGGGCCCACTCAAAAATAACTTTACATTTTGGAAGCCGATTCATCCTGTCCGGCAGCGTTGTGAAAACACGACATATACTTAATATGCCTTAGTTTACACGCCTTGCCGGACAGGCGACTCAACTCCCATAATTGGTAATTAATTTTTGAGTGGACCCTACGTCCTTAAAATTGCTAAATACCATTGGATTAATTGTTCTCCAAAAAAAATGTATAAAATTGCACCCATGGCCAGAAAAGGTCCAAAGGGAATTTTTAATTTTGAATCCGCGATTCTGGTGTAAACCATTATTAAAATCCCGAAAAAGGTGCCTAACAATGATCCGGCAAAAATAATAAAAAAAACACCTTTAATCCCTGTTGCCGCCCCGATCATTGCCAGAAGCTTTATATCGCCGCCGCCCATGCCTTCCTGTTTTTTAATCAGAAAATATAAAAAGGCCACTGCATATAGACTGCCGCCGCCGGCAAAAATGCCCAGAATGGTATCTTTAATTGTCATTTCAGGTAAAAAATAAAAAGAAGATGCAAATATCAGGATACCTGGAAGCGATATAATATCCGGAATAATCTGATGGTCAATATCAATAAAGGAAATGGTGATCAAAACACTTATAAAGACAAACCAGTACACCATGGTAAGCCCTATACCAAATTTATAGAACAGCAGAACGGCAAAAATACCGGTCAAAGTTTCTATGAAAGGATATCTTATGGATATCGGGTTATGGCAGAACTTGCACCGGCCTTTTAAAAACACATAGCTTAAGATGGGAATATTGCAGTAAAACGGAATGCTTTGTTTGCACACAGGACAGAATGAACCCGGAGTAACAATTGAATTATTTTTCGGTATCCTGTAAATACAAACATTTAAAAAACTTCCAATACACGCGCCAAAGATAAAAACAAATATTGTAAACATGAAAAAATAGTTAAAACCCATCATCCTAATTTTTTTCCTCTGCTAACCTTAAAAAAAATTTTTTAAGAACGTTGTAAAATAAAAAATATGTTTTATTGTAAAGTCACAAATATGAAAGAACTTATAATGAATGTCAAGGAGACAAATGGCTGAAGCAGATATTGATGACCTAATTGAAATTATAGAAAAAGAAAGCAATTTGGAGAATATACCCACAACCCTGCCCATGATGCCGGTAAGGGATATTGTTGTGTTTACGGATATGCTGCTGCCCTTATTTGTTGGCCGTAAAAAATCCATTACAGCAGTTGAAGAGAGCATTGAATATGATCGTTACATTTTTTTGACAGCGCAGAAAGATTCTGAAGTGGAGAAACCAATTACCGAGGATCTGTATAATGTCGGTACTGTCGGCAGAGTTCAAAAAATGATCAAACTGCCCGATGGCAGGATTAAGGCTTTGGTTCAGGGTTTAGCCAAGGCAAAAGTATTGGATTATGTTAAAAAGAAATCTTTTTTTAAAGTTCATATTGAAATTTTAAAAGATATAGATTCTCCTGAATTGAATATTGAAGAGGAAGCGTTAATGCGTAATGTCAAAGAGGCCAGTGAAAAATTGCTGGCACTCAAAGGAGAGTTTTCCGGGGAGGTCGGGGATTTACTGTCTCATATTGAATCTCCGGGTAAGCTTGCTGATCTTGTTGCTTCCAATATCAATTTAAAGGTTGAAGATGCCCAGGGTTTACTTGAAATTATAGATGGAACCGAACGGTTGAAAAAAGTGAATGATCTTTTGGCAAAAGAGCTGGATCTTTCAACGGTTCAAGCCAAAATTCAAATCAATGTCAAGGATGAGATTTCTAGAAATCAAAGGGATTATTATCTGAGAGAACAGGTGAAAGCCATTCACAGGGAACTTGGGGAGAGTGATGAAAAGCTTGCTGAAATAAAAGAATTCAAAGCAAAGATTAAAAAATGTAAAATGCCCAGAGATTGTGAAAAAGAGACCATAAAACAGCTCAAACGTCTTGAACAGATGCATTCTGATTCTTCTGAAGCGTCCGTTGTAAGGACTTATCTTGACTGTATTGTTGAGTTGCCGTGGAGCAAATCAACAAAAGATTTTCTGGATATATCAAAATCAGAAGAAGTCCTGAATATGGATCATTTTGGTCTGGACAAAGTCAAAGAAAGAATTCTTGAATATTTAAGTGTCAGAAAGCTGAACCCTAAAAAAAAGGGACAGATCATCTGTTTTGTGGGGCCTCCCGGGGTTGGAAAAACATCCCTGGGACAGACCATCGCCAAAGCCATGAAGCGTAAGTTTCATCGGGTATCTCTGGGCGGTATCAGGGATGAGGCTGAAATAAGGGGGCATAGAAGAACCTATATCGGTTCCATGCCGGGACGGATTTTACAGGGATTAAGGCAGTGTAATACAAATAATCCTGTATTTATGTTAGATGAAATCGATAAACTGGGCAATGATTTCAGGGGAGATCCGTCTTCTGCCCTTTTAGAGGCCCTTGATCCGGAACAGAACTTTGCATTTTCAGATCATTATCTGAATATGCCCTTTGATCTTTCCAATGTGCTTTTTATTTTAACGGCTAATATATCTGACACCATTCCATCTGCCTTACTGGACAGGATGGAGATGATCACAATCACCGGATATACCCGGCAGGAAAAAAAGGTGATTGCAGAAAAACATCTTTTACCCAGAAAATTGAAAGATAACGGGCTTGTTCACCGATCCGTCAAAATAAGCTCCGGCGCGATGATGCAGATTATTGCAGAGTATACACTGGAAGCGGGCCTGCGGGGCCTTGAAAGGAAACTGGATGCCATTTGCAGAAAAATTGCAAGAAAGATTGCAGAGGGTAAAAAAGGTAAATTTTTAATAACCAGGCAAAATCTTACAAAATATCTGGGACCGCCAAAATATATTTCTGAGCTTGACCAGGAAGAAAGTCAGGTGGGTCTGGCAACGGGGCTTGCATGGACTGAAGCCGGTGGAGAGCAGCTTTATATTGAAGTATCTCTTTATCAGGGAAAAGGAGAACTACTGGTCACAGGACAAATCGGTGAAGTGATGCAGGAGTCTGCCAGGGCAGCTCTCACATATACAAAAGCCAATGCAGATAAATTTGATATCCGTAAAAAAGATCTTGATAATAAGGATATTCATATTCACGTGCCTGCAGGCGCCATTCCCAAAGACGGCCCTTCAGCCGGCATTGCCATGGCAACGGCATTGATCTCTGCATTCACAGGGCGCAAAGTCAATAATAAAGTGGGCATGACCGGTGAAATTTCCCTGAGGGGAAGGGTCCTGCCCATTGGCGGGCTAAAAGAAAAAGCCCTTGGCGCATTGCGGGCCGGGATTAACCATATCATCATTCCTGAGAAAAACAGAAATGATTTATATGATATGCCAAAGGTGATCAAAAATAAAATAAAGTTTACCTGTGTTAAAGATATCCGTGAAGTCTTTGAAATCGCCCTTGAAGAAAAATCCATAAAAGAAAAACCAGTAAACGTAAAATCTGGAAAAGAAAAGGCTTAAATAAAGTGAAACTGCTTTGTCTGAGTACAGCAGAACAAGGATGCAGCCTGGCAGTTGTTGATGGGGACTCTCTTGTTTGTGAAGAGTTCTGGGAAGTAAATCAGACCCATTCCACACGATTGTTAAAAATGATTGAACATATGCTTGAAAAAAGAGCCTGCATCGCGCTTTCTGATATTGATGCCTTTGTTGCTGCAAAGGGACCGGGCAGCTTTACCGGACTTCGTATCGGGATCAGTGTGATCAAAGGGTTGGCCTGTGCCATGGAAAAACCCTGCCTTGGTGTTTCAAGCCTTGATGGGATAGCATTCCGGTTTGTTCATTCAAAAATTCCCGTTTGCGTTATGATGGATGCCAGAAGAAGCCAGGTCTATTGTGCAGCCTATCAATTTGATCAGGGAAGGCTTGTTTCCAAAAGCCAGGAAAAAGTGCTCAGCCCGGAACAGGCCATAGAAATGACAAAAGGACCCACATTATTTGCAGGATCAGGGTCAAACGCCTATAAAGGCATAATTGAACAAACCGCAGACCATCCCGTCATGGCCCACAATTTTTTAAGTTCTGTGAACGCGGCCGCATTGATCCGGTCGCTTTATTTAAAAGCGGATTTTTTAGATCAACCTGCAAATATTCTGGTTCCCAGTTATATCAGAAAGTCTGATGCCCAATTGTTGAAAAACCGGATAGTTGCCATAGAGAATTTTACATAACCAGTTCCAGGCTGATCGCCTTACGTCCGCTGGATGGACATTGCTACAAGCTCTAACCTGAAGGTCACACGTAAGATTACTTTCGCTGACCGCCATGAACTCGCTCATTGTTCGCTCAAACACCATGGCGGCTTAACCGCTACAATAATCAAGAGCTTGTAAGCCATGATCCATAATGCTCCAGTAAGGCAATCACCCTGGAACTGGAAGGTATAGCAAGTTCGTAAATGCTTTTTGCAAAATAAAAACTTGTACGCTGCAAGAGGATGCCCAGAATTTCCAGTGAAGATTCAGGTTGTTTTGTCCAACCGGATTGCCTGTAATTTTTGAAAAAGTTCCAAAGGTCTGGAATGGTTAAGACGGCAGAGTGTTTGAGGGAAGAATGACCGAGTTTCTGCCGTTCAATGCAAGACCTTTGAGAACTTTAGAAAATTATTCAGGCACTAGGGCGGACAAAACAACCTGGATCGGAACGGGTTTGCGTAAATTGGTTAGAAAATATGATTCTTATGGCAAATATCCAGTGACTTTTCTAAAAAATAAAAAACATGGTCCGGGATTGGGTTGATACCATTGACAAAGAGAGAATAAAAATTTATTAATTACAATGTACATAAAATATTAATGAATCAAAAAAAATATTTTGAAATAAAAGGAGCTTGCAATGTCAGAAAAACAATCTTATATGTTTACATCTGAGTCTGTAACAGAAGGTCACCCTGATAAAGTGGCAGATGCCATATCGGACAGTATTCTTGATGCCATCATGGCCCAGGATAAAAAATGCAGGGTTGCCTGTGAGACATTGGTGACCACAGGTCTTGCGTTGGTTGCAGGAGAAGTTACCACTGACTGCTATGTGGATATTCCCGAGGTGGTCAGAAATACCATAAAAGACATTGGATACAATTCTTCAAGCATGGGATTTGACTGGAAAACATGCTCGGTTATTACAAGTATTGACCAGCAATCGCCCGACATCGCCCAGGGGGTTGATGAAGGGGCCGGGCTTCACAAAGAACAGGGTGCCGGTGACCAGGGAATCATGTTCGGGTTTGCCACCAACGAAACCCCGGAGCTGATGCCAATGCCCATTGTTTATGCCCATAAATTGACCAAACGGCTGGCCCAGGTCAGAAAAAACGGAGCCCTTGATTTTTTAAGACCCGATGGAAAATCCCAGGTAACTATTGAATATATGAACGACGGTCAGCCCAAAAGAGTTGATACTATCGTTGTTTCCTCCCAGCATTCGCCTGATGTATCCTATGATGATTTAAAGGTTGCCATAATAAAAGAAGTCATTCAAAAAGTGATTCCCGAAGATATGATAGACGGGGACACAAGATTTTTTATTAACCCCACAGGGCGATTTGTTGTGGGCGGCCCCATGGGAGACTGCGGTGTTACAGGACGAAAAATTATTGTAGATACCTATGGTGGCCAGGGCAGCCATGGTGGTGGCTGCTTTTCCGGCAAAGATCCCTCAAAAGTAGACAGGAGCGCGTCCTACATGGGAAGATATGTGGCAAAGAACATTGTTGCATCAGGAATCGCAGATAAATGCGAGGTTCAGGTGGCCTATGCAATAGGTGTTGCCCAGCCGGTTTCCCTTCTTGTCAATTTTATGGGAACGGGGAAAATATCTGAATTCAAAGCAATTGAGATTGTTAAATCAGTATTTGACTTAAGGCCTGCTGCAATCATAAGTACACTTGATCTTCTTAGACCCATTTACAGGAAAACATCTTCCTATGGTCATTTTGGAAGAAAAGACCCTGATTTTTACTGGGAAAGAACTGACAGGGCAGATCAAATAAGGGAGCTTGCCGGCATATAACCTATTTTTGTAATCGGTTGTTTTATAAAAGCCGTTTGAACTTGAACTTTTCAAGTTTAAGCGGTTTTTTTATTGACATCAAAAAGGAATACTTGTATCTTGTATAAAAACAACATATCAACATATTTTGATATACTTACTTTAAAAAAATAATAAGGAGTGTGAAATGTTACAACCGATTAAAGATCCTTCCTACATTGATCTTGACCTTGGCCTGAAATACAGGATTAAAGATATCGGCCTTGCAGAAGAGGGCTATAAAGACATGCAGCTTTCAGAAAAAGAGATGCCCGGCCTTATGGCCATCAGAAAAAAATATGGTTCTGAAAAACCGTTTAAGGGGTTGAAAATTATGGGCAGTCTTCATATGACCATTCAGACGGCCATGCTCATTGATACCCTTTATGAGCTGGGAGCTGATATCCGCTGGGCAACATGCAATATTTTTTCTACCCAGGATCATGCCGCGGCAGCTATCGCAGAAAAAGGATCAGCAGCACTATTTGCATGGAAAGGTGAAACCCTGCCGGAATTCTGGTGGTGCACAGAGCAGGCATTGACCTGGCCGGATGGTTCAGGACCGGATCTGATTGTTGACGATGGAGGGGATGCAACCCTTTATGTGCATCAGGGTGTGAAAGTGGAAAAAGACCCTTCTGTGTTTGATCATAAAACCAATAGCCTGGATGAGAAATGTCTGATGGACAGGTTGAGGGCCGGTTTTCAGGAAGACCCTGAAAAATGGACCCGGATCGCAAAAAAGATCAGGGGTGTATCAGAAGAGACAACAACGGGTGTTCACAGGCTGTACCAGCTTGCCGAAAAAAATGAACTGCTTTTTCCTGCCATTAATGTCAATGATTCCGTAACCAAATCAAAATTTGATAATCTTTATGGATGCAGGGAATCCCTTGCTGACGGGATTAAAAGAGCCACGGATGTCATGCTGGCGGGCAAGACCGTTGTTGTGGCGGGATATGGCGATGTAGGCAAAGGGTGTGCCGCATCCATGAGAGGGTATGGCGCCATTGTCTGGGTCACTGAAATTGATCCGATTTGTGCGCTTCAGGCGGCCATGGAAGGCTATAGGGTGGTGACAATGGAAGAGGCTGTCCCCCATGGAGATATTTTTGTGACGGCAACAGGTAATTATCATGTTATTAAAGGTGAACACATTGAACAGATGAAGGATGAATCCATTATCTGTAATATAGGACATTTTGACAGCGAAATTGAAATGAGCTATCTGGATAACAACCCAACGGCCGTGAAAACAAATATCAAACCCCAGGTGGATAAATGGACATTGGAATCCGGCCGTTCTGTCATTGTTCTTGCTGAAGGAAGACTTGTGAATCTTGGTTGTGCAACAGGTCACCCAAGCTTTGTGATGAGCAATAGTTTTTCAAACCAGACCCTGGCCCAGATGAAGCTTGCCAAAGAAGATCTTGAAATTAAAGTTTATACACTGCCCAAGGAACTTGACGAAGAAGTGGCAAGATTTCATTTGAAAAATCTTTCCGTAACCCTGACCAAGATGACCCGGGAGCAGTCGGATTATATTGGGATTCCCATCAACGGCCCTTTTAAAACAGATCTGTACAGATATTAGAGGTAATCAGTGCCTGAATAAAAACCTTCACTAATTAAGCTTACAGGCGATTCATGCTTTAATCCCTGTAAGTTTAATTTTATAAACCCATCAATAAGTCCGGTTTCTTCTTTTTTTTCAAGCTGTTATATTATTTAAACTAATTGGTGCGATTTTAAAATTCAAAATTTTGAACTTTAATGGGATTAAATGATGATAAAAAGACAAATAAAATTTTGAAAGATCAATAATAGAAGACACAATGTTTAAAAAATTAAATAAAATAAGTATCTTATAGTTTTTATGAATTAAAAAATGAGGTTGGTACGCCAATTGCATCTAATCATTATTAACATAATAAAGATTAATTTTTTCATTTTTTCATTTTTTTTTCCTTTTCTGAAAAAGGCTGCTTTCAAAAAAAGCAGCCTTTTTCAGTTTTAATTCCAGGTGCAGGTACAACATTGGTTTCAATGTTTATTTTTTGATCAGTTTAATAATTTCATCGTTTTGTGGGAATCGTTTTGCCTGATGTTTTGAAAAAATAGTCTCTCCATTTACAATAACATCATATATGCCTTTTGAGCCCGGGATCAGTTGAGGTATTATACCAAATTTTTTTTTAATGATATCTGCCAGACCGGCAGCCCTTGGTTCATAGTTTCAGACTGAACAATAATTAATTTTGATATCCATATTTTTCCCCTTCATCTGTCTAATATGGTTTGTATTATATTAGAAAATACCATAGCATATTAGAATTAACAAATACCAATTGATTATAGTTTTGATAGCTGATGAATATTATTTTGCAAAAGGAGACGATTCACATGATTTTTCATATGCCTGCAAGAATCTATTTCGGATCAGGAGAAATTGACAATCTTAAATTAATCATTGATGAATACTTGAAAGCCAGGAATCCGGTTCTTGTCACGGATAAGGGAATTGTTCGATCCGGCTTGCTCAGCAACGTATTGGCCCAGTTTCCCGGGATCAAAATATTTGATGAGATTGAAGCAAACCCAAAATCTGATACGATCAATAAGATTGCCCGGCAGATACGTCAGCTGAAGCCTGACCTGGTCATTGGATTTGGCGGGGGAAGCCCCCTTGATGCAGGAAAGGCCCTGGCACTTCTTGGAACAAATCATGGCAGTATTGAAGAGTATGAAGGGAAAGAAAAATATAAGAATGATCCTTTGCCCTTTCTGGCCATTCCCACAACCTGCGGTACAGGAAGTGAAGTTACCTGGGTTTCAGTGATCACAGATGTGAACAGAAAATTTAAAATGAGTATAAAGGGTCCTGAAATGTATCCCGCGGTTTCCATTGTCGACCCGGATTTGATCAAAACCCTGCCGCCGGATATTATTGCTTCCACAGGGCTTGATGCCCTGACCCATGCAGTTGAAGCCTATCTTTCAAAGCCCGCCACCCTTATTACCGATAATCATGCCGTCAACGCGGTAAGATTGATATTGGGCGCTATTGAAGGGGCATATAATGATATTAAAAATCATCATACACACCGTGAAAATCTGATGTTTGGCTCAACCATAGCAGGATTTGCCTTTGGTAATTCCGATGTAACAGCCGTCCATTGTATTTCTGAATCCATCGGGGCTTTGTACGATATTCCCCATGGCGTGGCAAATTCAATCTTTCTGCCCCACGTGCTATCCTATAATATGCCCGCATGCTTTGTAAAAATGGCAATACTGGCAAGACAGACCGGGATCAAGCAAAGGGATGATTATAGTGCGGCCAGGTCTTTTATCCAGGGAATACAAGACTTGTCAAGAAGACTTGGGATCCCTTTATTTAAGGATTTAAAAATTGGGAAAGACCAGTTTGAAAGGATTTCAAAGATGTCATTTGAAAATAATTCAACACCTTCAAATCCAAGGAAACTTGGACAGGAAGATTATCTTAAAATACTTGAAAATGCTTATGAATCATAAAGGCTGTACAAGCGTTAATCAATGAAGGTTTTATAGTTTGTTATTTTACAAAGAAATAATCTTGAAAATATAGCCTCAGGTTTTTAATCTTTTTTTATATCTGAGCGAGTGACAAAAATTTTTTTTATTTGTTTGAAATAAGGGATCAAGACGATAATAACAATGGCACCAAACAGATACTGGATCATATGAAAGCGCTGCTCTAAAAAATCAAAGCAGTAAAACCAAAGAAGGATGGCAGACAAAGTGCCTGTAAACGTGGCGGAAAAATTTCTGAACGGGCTTAATCTGATCATGTGTCCGATAATGGATCCAATTACAGGCCCGGTCACGGGGAGAGGGGCCATGACAAAGCAAAAAATACCGATCCAGCCAAAGGGTTTTATTTTTTCTTTATTTTCAAGGGCCTTTTCGGCCAGCCGATCCATGAGTTTTTTAAACCATTCTATCTTCAGATAATTGGTGGTGCTCAACACAAAGCCGGAATAGGTGAAACAGACGATTAGAATTTCAATATAAAAGTTATATACAATAGTGGGAAGGGCACCATAACCATTGAGAATACAAAGGCCAATGCCCGCGGCCCGTCCGCCGAAGCTATGGGCAACGAGAACAAGAGCAAGGATTTTGGCTGTTTGAATTTGGGTGATACCAAAGAATCCGATCAGGGCAATGAGCAGAAGACTTAATAAAATACCGGTTAACAGCATCCTGCCTTCTATTGTATTTAACAGGGTATGTTTCATATTAATGATTTAATTTTTAAGGTTATCATTTCAGCCAGATTTTTATAGATCAACAAGGGTAAATTGTCAAGAAATAAGCAACTTAACCGAAACAGATATGATTTTTCTAATTTGAAGAAAACAGACACGTTAAGACGATCATAAAGGGTCGTTTGAATTTGAAATATTACTTTTTTATTACAATTTGTCATCTTTGTTTCTGATGATACAATATTTGAGACAGTTTAATGAGACATATATGCTGAAATCCTAGTAAATTGATCTATTTTTGTTTGTATTGTTATAAAAAAATGATTCAATTATAAATATATATTTTAACTTTTGGAGTTGGCAGGTTTGAGTGGGGCCAGGCTTGCGTTATTGCATTTTTGATATAGATTTATTGATAAAAACACAATAAAACAAGCCTGACCCCGTCTGTAGTGCCTGAACGACAACCTTGTTCAGGCATGGTTTTAGGTTTAGGTTAAAAACAAGAAACAATCTCGGATAATTGCAAGCCTCTAATCAAAATTGGAAAACTATATTTCAGGGTTTTAGGTCGGTCACTAATTATATTAAAAAATATTGTGGCATAATTTATGCTGAATACAGTTTAATGTATTTTTAACTACCATTGGGTATAAAATTTTAATCAGTATTAGTATTATGAGGAGAGAATATGAAAAAAGTATTGATCGCTTATGTCAGCAGAACCGGTACTACTGAAAAAATGGCCAACTATCTGGCAGAGGGTGTCCGGATGTCTGGTAATGAAGCTGTAGTTGCAAAAACATCTTTACTTAAAGAAAATGACCTGGCTGGATTTGATGGTTATCTTTTTGGATGTCCTACCTACCATAAAGATATTACAAACAGCATGAAACAATTTCTTTTTTTACTTGAAAAAGCCAATTTAACCGGGAAAATGGGGGGCGCTTTTGGATCGCACACCCATAGCGGTGAAGCTGCTCCCATGGTTTTTGAAACCATGCAGCATGTGTTTAAAATGGATGTGCTGGATCTTGGTCCCTTAAATCTGACTGAAGCAATGGTGCAAACAGATGAAGGTCTGAAAGCCTGTCAGCAATATGGCAGAGCATTGTGTCAGAAATTTTAAGGATAAATATTTTACCAAAAGAGGTAAAAAAATGAGGATGAACAATCGTATTATATTATTTTTTCTAGTGTTCTTGTTTTTATCGACTGCCGTGGTTTTCGCTCAAAATAAAGGCCAGGCAGAAATTATTCTTAACGGCGGGCGCATGGGGAATATCACCTTTCCCCATTATCTTCACCATGGTGTTATCAATGATTGCATGGTCTGTCATAAGGATTTTGTTAAGGAACCAGGATCACTGCAAGCCGCGAAAGACAAAGGCGTGCTTAAGAAAAAACAGGTTATGTATAATACCTGTCTTAAATGCCATAAGGACAGAAAAAAGGCAGGTGAAACCCATGGGCCTGTAAGTTGTTCCGGATGCCATAAAAAATAAGCAGATGGGGTCAGGCTTGTTTTTAACCTAAAATAGTGCCTGAACAAGGTTTCCGTTCAGGCACTATTGATATTTATCCTTGATAAAAGCCAGGGATTCATCAATGCCCTTTAAGGTGAGATCCAGATCTTCCCTGGTGTGTCTGTAACTGATGTAGGCATGGTGAAAGGGGGTGAAAAAGAAACCTTTTCTGATAAGCTGGGTGTAAAAATCTTTTCTTTTGCCTTTGTATGCGCCTGTTTCATCTTTTTTAAAGGTGATGTAGAACATGGGGGCCACACCTGTCAGTTCCGCTCCCACACCATGTTTATCAATCAAAGATTGAATGCTTTTCATAAAGCCTTCACCCTTTTCCCAGATGTCTTCCAATACCTTGTCCCGTTCGAGGATTTCAATGGTTTTAAGTGCTGCAACAAAGGCTTCGCTGTTGGGGAAAAAGGTGGAGGAAATAAACAACTTGCTTTCAGCCGCCATCATGACATCTTTTTTTCCTGTGACAACAGAGATGGGGTAGCCATTGGCGATGGCTTTTCCAAGAATCGTGAGATCCGGGGTTACTTCATAAAGTTTCTGGGCACCACCCATGGATAGCCTGAACCCGGTTCTGATTTCATCATATATCAGAACCGCCCCATATTTGTCTGCAATTTTTTTTACCCCTTCCAGAAAACCTTTTGCAGGAAGCTGCATTTTCTGGTGATTGGGATGGCCAAAGGGGGTCATAATGATGGCGGCAGTATCATTTCCATGGGTTTCCATCAATTTTTCCAACTGGTCAAGGTTGTTATACTGGAATTCAAAAACATCTTCATAGAATTTTGACGGTATACCGCCTTTCATTTCAACACACCAGTCATGCCAGCCATGGTAACCGCAGCGCATGACCTTGAGCTTGCCCGTATGGGCCCGGGCAATACGGATGCTGGCAGTGGTGGCATCTGAACCGGTTTTTAAAAAAATGCTCATTTCAGAACAGGGTACAATCTGATTTAGTTTTCCGGCCAGAAGATTCTGGAATTTCTGGGTCAGGGAAAAACAAAATCCTTTTTCTTTTATCTGTTTGTAAACGGCCTTATCCACTTCTTCTTCACGATAACCCAGGATGATGGGGCCATATCCGCACAAAAAATCAATAAATTCATTGCCATCAACATCAATCAGACGGCATCCCTTGCCGGTTTCAAGAAAGATGGGGTATTCGCTGTCAATAAAATCACCGGGTTTCCTTGCCCCTAAGACTCCGCCAGGAACAAGTGTGATTGCCTCTTCAAACAATTCCCGGCTTTTGGTGATATTTAGTTTTTCTGTCTCTTTCATGGAAGTCCTCCTGATTTATTTATCCGTTCCCAATTTGTTTGGTTCAAACATGGAATCAATTTTCTGGCTCTGATGGATTCTTGCCCCTCTTTTTAAGAATGCGGCAAGGAATTTATCCGGATCAATGCAGCCTTCCGGTGCCACAACACCTTTTACTATCACATCACCTGCATCCATCATAAGCGATGCAATAGAGGCGGGAAGTCCTGTTCCGGGAGCCATCCTGCCCACCATGTCAGCGGTGTAGGTAATATTTTTGTCGTCTTTTTTCCCTTTGACAATGATTTTAAGACCGGAAGACTGAGGCCCGTTATCCCTTCCCACAGGGATGGTGGTCTTCCACAGGTTTAAGGCAAGGTCATAGGGTGTGACGGCTGTTCCCTTGATATCAATGGGTTTGGTATCTAAAAGACCTGTGCTTTTCTGTTCCTGTATCATTTCATCCACCCATAGGGGAATAAGAGCTCCCTTGATGATTACATTTTTTACCCCTTTGATGTATCTTGGCAGCGTCAACGGCTGGGGATGTCCCACGTAGCGGACATGGCAGATGCCAAGGGGGTCAAGAAATTGTTCTGCAACTGCCTGGGTTCCGCCTTCCACATAAACCAGTTCTCCATTAATATACTGAGGAATTTTTCCCAGGGTCATATGAAGGCTGTGATCCCAGGCTGCTCCTGCAAGTTCAGCAATGCTGACCACCCAGTAAAGATAAATTTCATCAACATAGTCCAGGCGGTCTGCATACCATTTAACCAGGATATTGTTGGTTCCGGGATCAGAGCCCATACCCGTGAGAACAGTTATCCCTGCTTTTTTTGCCATTTTATCAATATCAGAGTTGAAAAGAATCTGGGTACCTTCATAATCATCACAGATATCAATGTAATTTACCTTGGCCTCAACGGCTGCTCTGGCTACCGGCACGGCAGTCTTATAAAATGGTCCGGCCGTGTTGATGACCACATTGACATCCTTGAATGCCTTTACCATGACCTCATGGTCATTGACATCCATTTTAATGAGACTTGTTTTTTCACTGTCGCGCAATTTTGTGGACAGCCTTTCAGGATCAGGATACAGGTCAGCTAAAATAACATTGGTAACCTGTTCCTGTTTTATCAGATCTCTTGCCACGCCTTGACCCATACCGCCAACTCCGCCGATGATTAATACCCGCATATTTTTTCCTCCTGAAGCCTGTGTTAATTTTTTTTATCTGTCTATTTTAAGTCTTTTATTTAAGATTCTATTTTCAATACCATGGCGGCCCCTGTATCTCCGGCAGCACAGCCGGTAAAGAGCATATATCCACCGCCTTTATCTGCCAGTTCCTCAATGCCTTCAATAATCAGCCGTCCTGCCGTGGGGGCCTGGGGGTGGCCGAATATAATAGACGACCCGAAATTGTTGAATGAATTCACATCAATGTTCATCTGGCCGGCCAGATAGATGTCATTGGCCGCAAAAGGATTATGGGTCTTGATTACTTTTACCTCCCTGATGGAGATACCGGCCTTGTCCAGGGCCATTTGTGCGGCAGGCACAACAGCCATGGCCATAAACCCTTTTTTTGACCTTGAAAACCCATAGGAAACAATCTGAGCATCTTTTGTGGAATCAAGGCTTAAGTCTCCTGCCTTTTCTTTTGTGGTGACGATTAAACCACAATTACCATCAGCCGGGTGGGTCTGGGACCCAAAAGTATGGGATCCATCCGGCAATACAGGCTTTAAATTTTCAAGGCCTTGTTTTGTGCTGGCCATAATGCCTTCGTCAGCATCCATCTGGATGATTTTCTTTTTTGAAACCCTGATACTGACGGGGAACATGTATTTTTTCTGAAATTCCCTGTTATTGGCCAGACTGTCTGTATATTGCTCATACCGCCGCAAGGCCACTTCATCACATTGCTCCCTTGTCACTCCGGTTTCTTTGGCAACATTTTCAGCGGTCTGGATCATGGCATTTTTTGCCCAGGGATCATTGTTGAAATGGTCCATGACCCAGTTTTCAGAAATAACCTGACCACCGGGGCCATTGGGGTTGGGCCAGATGGTGTGGGGTCCGTTGGAGCATCGGTCTGTCATAAGGGCAAATACGTTCTGATAAAATCCTGTCTCAATACCAATGGCAGCCTGGAATAACACAGTTGTTGAAGTGGAACAAGCCTGGCTGATAAGGCAGCCCGGGATATTTTGGGCGCCGATCAATGCAGATGCCCAGGGTCCTCCATAAAACATGTAGGGTTGTCCCACCGTGATTCCGAGGATCAGGTAGTCAAAGATATCAGGGCTGATTGTTTTTGTTTCAAGCCAGTTTCTGGCTGTCTGAGACCCCAGAATAATAGAGTTTTCATTTGCGAGGCTTCCCTGCCATCTTGCAAATGGAGAGGAATAATATCCTTTGTACGGGATAAATGCTTTTGTCAACATGATTGGATTTCCTAAATTTATGATTTTGTATGGTTATATCATATTATTTATGACCGGGTTAAGTATTAAATTTTTTTAAAATAGCTTCCAGAACACTGCCTCCAATGGCCCGTGCTTTTTCCGATACTGCCGTGCAATACTCAATATTTCCCCTGGGATCAATGTCTCCGATTTTCAGTTTATGATTTACCCTTGTATTATGTCTGATCTGGCCCCGGAGGACACCGTCAATAGGGGCTATCACGGGGGTATTATCCACATGGCCGATTTTTTGACCTTTTTTTACCATTGCCCCGATATCCAGGTCAGAATTGAATATTCCCGGGCAAGGTGCCCGAAGGACCCTTTCATAGGTATAGCCGCTGGTATTCCCCGGAATGCCGGTATTTGCTTCGGGACAGCCGTTTAAAATAAGCCTTCCAAGGTTGTGGCCCCGGTTGGTCTCTATGGCAACATGCACATCTGTACCTGCTTCAAATCCAGGTCCAAGGCTAATGACCAGCGGGGCTTCATATAGATGCGTTCCCAGGTTTTTTTTGGCAATAATGGCATCAATAATCACATGGGGTTGGATGGCTTTTATGGATTCCCAGTCAGGATCAACAATGACAGGAATGGTATTGCTGTCCCAGGCTGCCTGTATTTCATCCGGATGAATGATCTTTCTGGCAGTGATCCCTTCCACAATAATCTGATCATCGTGGATCGCCTCGCAAAAGGATACCTGTCTTCTCACTGCCATGGGGTTGTCCGTCTCCATCATAAAGATGCGTTTAAAATTTGATTGAAAGAGACGACAGGCTGTACCCGTGGCCATCTCTCCGGCACCCTTTATTCCAATAATAAGATTTTTCATTGTTTTCATTTTTGTTTAATATCCATATTCATGAGAGGGCTTTTTAAGTTATCTGCCAAAAGAACAGACAGGATAATGGCAGACCTTGCAGTTCATGCATAATCCACCGTGCCCCATGGCTGCAATATCGTCTTTGCTTATTTTTTCTCCGGCCAGGACTCGTGGAAAAACCAGGTCAAATACGGTCTGCTTGTAATAAAACACACAGGCCGGCAGGCTGATGACAGGGATATCCTCCAGCATTGATATCATGAGCATGGCTCCGGGAAGAACAGGGCTGCCATAAAATGTCATATCAGCACCCGCCCTTATTACCCCCTGGCGGGTGACATCATCCGGATCCACGGAAAGTCCGCCCGTGGTGATGATCAGTTCACATCCAAGTGTTTTTAATTCCAGAACGGCATTGGAAATAGAATTGACATCGTCCGGGACAACGATTTTTTTGATGAGCAGGCATCCTGCATCAATAATTTTTTTACCCACGGATGGGCCAAAATCATCTGTTATCAATCCGCTGAAGACTTCAGATCCGGTTACCACTGCACCCACCTTCAGGGATCTATAAGGTTTGACTGAAAGAATGGGCCTGGTTTTTTCGGCCAATGCTTCCAGAATTTCAATGTTTTGTGCCGGGATGGTCAAGGGAATGATCCTGGTACCCGCAATAATTTCATCCTTTTTGCAGGGAAAATTATTTTTAAGTGTGGCCACAATGATGTTTTCCATCCGGTTAACCTGAAGCAGGGCATCTACATCTATTTTTAACAGGCCTGGATAAGGGGTGCTGATATTGATTTTCCCTTCCCCGGGGGGTGAAAATTTTAATTCAGGATCTGCAATAGCCGTTGCAATTCTTCTTGCGGCATCATCCTCATGGAGCTGGTCTTTGCCTATATCAAGAACATACAGCATCTGTTTTCCAATTTTTAAGAGTTCAGGAATATCTTCCTTTTTTACAATATGTCCTTTTTTAAATCCCACCCCTTTGAATTTTCCCCGGATGATCCGCGTCATGTCGTGGGCCAGAACAGTTCCAACTGCATCTTCAACTCTGATCTTTTTCATCTATATTATCCTGGTGTAATCAATTAATTTTATTTTTTTTTATCCGGGCTTCTTTTTCTTTAATCGCTGCAAGTATTTTGTCCGGGGTTAAGGGAAAAGAGTCCATGTAAACACCAATGGCATTGCTGACGGCAGCACTGTAACCCTGTGCTGCAGACATGGCAATGGACATGGCGGCTTCCTTGGCTCCATATGGTCCTTTTGGATCAATGGATTCCACAATGATATTATTTATTTTAGGCGGCATATCACAGGCCAGGGGCAGTTTGTAATCCAGCATGGTGGAGTTGAGGCATCTGCCGTCTTTCCATTCATGATATTCAGTGAGCATGCCGCCCTGGCCACCCATTGTAAGAGCGCCTTCGAACTGGCCTTCAAGGACCAGAGGATTTATACCATATCCCACATCCTGGGCAGCAGTTACCTCCAGCACTTCAACCTGACCTGTGTTGGGGTCCACCTTGACTTCAACAATAGTGGTGCCAAAGGAAAAGGCCTCACACATCTGGCCGTATGGGTTGGACACCCATTCACGTTTCATATCTACCTTGGGCCAGTATCCGCCTTCGGCATTAACAGAGTTAAAGTTTATAAGACTGATCCTCACCACTTTTTTGATGGGAATGGATTTTTCAGGGTCTTCTTTAACAAAAATAAGACGGTTTTTGGCTGCAAGGGTTTCAGGTTTTACTTTAAGTACTTTTGCGGCCACCTCAAAGAGTTTTTTCCTGCAGTTTTTTGCAGCAATCTGGACAGCATGTCCGCCCACAAAGGTAGAGACCTGGGAATAAGATCCGGGATCAGAAGATGTGGTCT
>Ga0164315_10000313_pt1 | contig 32351 bp, 32 predicted proteins | sample GuaBasSedimGuay6_FD_113737 | JGI IMG/M metagenome (GOLD analysis project Ga0164315, IMG submission 113737) | Subseafloor sediment microbial communities from Guaymas Basin, Gulf of California, Mexico - Guay6, Core 4569-2, 0-3 cm | ecosystem: Environmental > Aquatic > Marine > Hydrothermal vents... | reverse complement strand
TTTGCGCCGATCCGGCGATGCCGAGGGAATGGCCAGTAGCACCTGGGTTATATCATGCTCGGCAATCAACTGCGGCAAATCTTCCGGCCGCACTACCTGCAACCCGTTGATAACCGAGCGCTGCAATTTCCGATCGTCATCAACGAATGCCACCGCGTGATACTGATCACCGTGGTACAAAGCTGTGAGCAATTCCCGGCCGGATTCGCCGGCACCGTAGATAATGACATTCTCGGACATCGTACGCAGTTTGGCCTGATAATAGGCGCGCACTGTCAGGCGGGAGCCTCCTATACCGAGCAGCGCCAGACCCCAGTAGATAAGCGGCGTGGAGCGAGGCACTTCCGCCTGGGCGAAGAAGATCACGGCCCCCAGTATCAATGTGGAGTAAGTGACAGCGATGATAATCGCCCAGATAGCCTGCTGGCCCATGAAGCGAATAACGGCGCGATACAAACCCAGGCGCAGGAAAACTACCGCACTGACCAGTATCGTGGCCACGCAACAGATGTATTCGGTAACACCCAGGTGGAAATGCATGTGGCCCCAGCGCAAGGCCACAGCGGACCACATCGCAAAGCCGACAAACACCATATCCAGGAATAACAGACAGGCCTGTTTGATGTTGCGTGGTAGCTCTATGAGTTTTTCCAAGGCATCCCGACAACCATCGATGAAGCCAGAGGCAGAGCGCGATAAAAAACTGCTCGAACGATCCAGCACGCCCTCTCCTATTTCCCATACCCATGACGGGCGCACGTTCGTTGCGGTACTGCAGCGCCTTGAGGAAGCCAATACTACGCGAATCTGGCCGTTTTCGCCATGCCCCAAAGCAGTGGAAGATAGGCCAAAATTACCAATAAAATTCCATAGTTAGGCCAGATTTGCACCGCCCAGGCCAGCGGCAACAGCCACAGGGCGTTTAACGCCAGCAGTAGCACATCCACCGCCAGGTGAGAGTCCCGGGATCGACTGAGGCGTTGATAGGCATGGAGGCGGTGGGGTCGGGTGAAGGCCTGCCCACTCACTATGCGCCACACCAGGGTCCAGCTGGCATCGGTGACAAAAACTGCCAGTAACACCAGCCAGCACAGTGGATTAAGCTGGCCCTGCACCGCTCCCAGCAGGGCCAGACCAGCCAGTAAAAAGCCGGTGGGGATGCTGCCTGCATCACCCATAAACAGCCGTGCCGGAGGCCAGTTCCATAACAGGAAGCCGAGATGACTGGCTGCCAGAATCAGGCAAAACAGGGCGTAGCTATAACCGCCTCCCGTCCCCCAGGACAACAGTGCCGCGCTGCAGCAGGCCACAACACACTGGGTCGCAGCGATACCGTCGATGCCATCCATAAAATTATATAAATTCAGTGACCAGAGCATGGCAGTCGTCGCGAGCACCACCAATACCCCGCCGCGCACTATGCTATCCGCCAATACAGGCGACAACAAAGTCGTCGCTACCAATAGACACAGCAAACCATAAACCGCGAAACGCAACCTCACCGACAAACCGCGCAGGTCGTCGATGACACCGAGCGACATGAGAAACAGCGCTGCCACCGCCAGAGTGATAAACCCACCATCCCAGGCTCCCCGCCACAAGGCGGCCAGCAGCAGCCCCGTGACGAATGCCAGTAACAGCGGCACGCCACCTCCGTGGGGAGTGGGTTGCTGGTGGGAACTGCGTTCATTCGGTGTATCCAGGATTTGCCAGCGACGGGCCAGGAGCAGGTACAAACCACACAGGGCGGCGGACAACAGCAGGGTAATCAGCACGACAGTCACGAACCGGAGCCCCGGCCACCCGCGACCATGTCGCTTATCACATCTTCGAGGCGGTTTCCGGGGTGCCAATCCATAACCGCCAGCACTGCTGCATTGCTGTACAACTCAGTTCCGAACAGCTTGTTAAATGTTGTCTGGCCGCCTCCGCCAGAGACCAGGTCAAGCATTGCGGCGCCCAGCCGCCAACCCCAGCGCGGCAGCCAGGCAATCCCCACACCTTTACCACTGGCCTGGCGCAACACGTCGTAAAGAAGGCGGGTACTGTAGGAGCGGCTATCGCAGACTATCCAGGTATGCACGCCCTCGGGCGGGTTGACAGCGATCTTACGCAGCAGATCCACCAGATCCTGCAGCGCCAGCATCGAGCGGGCACCCAGTGCTGGCGGCCGTGGCAAGCCACGCCGCACCCCGGTAGACAGGCGCGTCAGGTTACCTTTGGCGTTGGCGCCGTAAACCAGCGCCGGGCGCAAAATAACCACCGACATGGCAGCGCTGGAAAATTCTTCTCGCAGGGAACATTCCGCCTGCCATTTGGACAGACCATAGGGGTCCACGGGAGGGGCACAATCACTTTCGGAGCGCACCCGTCCGGAACCGGGAGGGCCCATCGCTTTGACACTGCTCAGAAAAACAAAACACTTTACCCCGGCGGCGGCGGCCTGGCGGGCCAGGCTCAACGTAGCTCGATAATTTAGCTGCCTATAGGCCGGTTCCTGCGCCCGCTGATGGGCGATTCCGGCCAGGTGAAATACCACATCGACACCCGCAAGCAAAGTTGCTTCGGGTTCATGTACCGCCAGGTCCAGTGCCTGAGTCGGTGTGCCGTCAGCCAGAGTCGCACCCGTCCTACTCAGCGCGACAACAGGATCGCCCTGGTCAGCCAGTTGCCGGCAAAGTTGGCGTCCGACAAATCCGGTGGCACCGGTAACGAGGCATCTCACGTTATTTAGGGCCTGTTGACACTATCATGAAAAAGGGGGCCAAAGCCCCCCACATGATACGGATGCGGTCGCCTTATTCCAGTGTTATTAATGCACGGTTGTTTTCGAGGGTGGATTTACCAATCCCCTTCACCTCAGTGAGTTCCTCAACAGTGGCAAAGGGCCCGTAGGCCTCACGGTAGCGCACGATCTCCATCGCTCGCGATTGCCCTACCCCATTGAGTCCGGTTGCCAACGTTTGTGCGTCGGCTGAGTTGATATTAACGGTCGCCACAGCGGGTGCTGCAGTGACCTCCTGCGCGAATACTGCGGTACTTCCGGCGAGCAGGCTCGCGCCAAGGGTCAGTGCGACGACCAGGGCGGCCGCCGCGCCAAACTGCCGGGTTAAAAGGATGCGCTCAACCGCCGGTGCGGTCCAGGCATAGACTTGTTTCAGGTATGAATAGTTCATGATGTAATCTCCATATAGGCGAGCTGCGTCCTTGCAGGCATCCGTATCGAAGAAAAGTCTAGCAGTGATCCGGGCCGCAACGGGCGTTGCGACCGCATTTGATGTTACGCGAGTTCAGCATGCACCCGCAGTAACGCAGCAAGAGGATCATCCGCACCAGTCACCGAACGACCGATAACCAGGTAATCAGCGCCCATCGCCACCGCATCGACCGGCGTAACCACACGGCGCTGATCGCCGGCGGCATCACCCGCCAGGCGGATGCCAGGGGTGACCAGGCAAAAATCATCGCCCCGGGCCTGACGCAACTCTGCGGCTTCCAACGCCGAGCAAACCACGCCATCCAACCCGCTTTGTGCCGCCAGCTTCGCCAGACGCAACACGCGCTGTCGGGGTGACTCAGTGTAGCCCAGTTCCAGCAAGTCTTCGTCTGACATGCTGGTAAGCACGGTCACCCCGATCAACAGCGGTTTGCGGGGCAACGACTGCAAGGCCTCCTTCGCTGCCTCCATCATCCGGCGCCCGCCGCCGGCGTGTACATTCACCATCCAGACACCGAGCTCGGCAGCGGCCCGCACAGCGCCTGCTACGGTATTGGGAATATCGTGAAACTTCAGGTCCAGAAACACCTCAAAACCCATTTTCTGAAGTTTTTCTACCAACTGCGGCCCGCAGCGGGTGAACAACTCCTTGCCAACCTTCAGGCGACACAGTTCAGGAGTAAGGCGTTCTGCCAGACTCAGGGCAGGCGCTGCAGCGGCGTAGTCCAGGGCGACGACTACCGGTGTATTCATGAATCCGTTGCGGAGTCGTTGCTGCGTAGCTTGTCCAACTCAGCCCGCGCCTTGGCCAACTTCCGCCTGCAGGAACCGAAAGAAGTCCGCATACGAATCATAATCACTGAGGAGATAAGCATACCCAGCAAACCACCCAGGGCAAATGCGGCGAGAACCCACAGAGCGAGGCTCTTTGGCTCGAAGGTATAAACCAGCAGATCCAGTGGCACCGGCATCTTGTTTTGCAAGGCGAACAACACGCCCACGCCTATGGTGGCCAGCACAATGATAATAGTGAGTATTTTACGCAGAAACTTCATGTGGGTCTTCCAGGTCACCAGTTAGGGATTAAATAAGTGCACTAAAGCCCCATTTGCAACCCCATATTTACCCGCTCTCGCAATTCCTTGCCGGGTTTAAAGTGAGGGACATACTTTCCGGTAAGCTCAACTGCATCCCCAGTCTTGGGATTGCGGCCGCGGCGCGGTTCGCGAAAATGCAGAGAGAAACTGCCGAAACCACGAATTTCTATACGCTCTCCGGCGGATAGCGCCTGGGACATGTGCTCCAGAATCGTCTTTATGGCCAGTTCGACATCCTTGGAGGATAACTGGCTCTGTCTCATTGAAATCGTTTCAATCAATTCGCTTTTGGTCATACAGCCCCCTGTTCAGAGGTTTTCTTATGGGTTGCCATTGTCGAAAGCGTATTGTGGACGCTGGCGAGCTTTTACGCAAGTTGTTATTTTTTAACGGAAAATTGTGCCACTGTCCCGCCACGAGAAGGTCTGTTTCCCTCCCTGGACACGCTACAAGCACAGGGGCGTGCTTGTAGCGTACCCTGATGGGGTATTTCTCAACATCCGCTGCTCGGGGGAAACCAGATAAAGAACAACGAAAAAGGGCCCACCGAAGTGAGCCCTTTAGAGAGTGGACCGAAGCCCGGTACAGCGAATTACTTGTCGTTCATCTGCGCCTTGATCAGGTCACCGATAGTACCCGGTGAGGCCTTTTCCTGCTCGGAGTCTTTCAGGGACTTCACCGCCTCCTTCTCATCATCGTAATCCTTGGCCTTGATAGACAGGGCCAGGCCACGGTTCTTGCGATCCACAGAGATGATCTTGGCTTCGATGGAGTCGCCAACCTTGAACGAGTTGCGAGCATCTTCAACCTTCTCGCGACTGATGTCAGAGGCCTTCAGCACACCCATAACTTCTTCCGCCAGTTTGACGACCACCGACTTCGCGTCAACCTCGATAACTTCACCCACAACGATCGCACCGCGGTCGTTCTCGGCGACATAGTTGCCGAAAGGATCATCTTCGAGCTGCTTGACGCCCAGAGAGATGCGCTCACGCTCGGGGTCGATGGACAGGATAACCGTCTCGAGCTCGTCGCCTTTCTTGTAGTTACGCACGGCCTCTTCGCCAGTTTCGTTCCAGCTGATGTCGGACAGGTGTACCAGTCCGTCAATATTGCCTTCCAGGCCGATGAAGATACCGAAGTCAGTAATAGACTTGATGTTGCCAGAGATCTTGGCACCCTTGGTGTACTGGGAAGCAAAGGCGTCCCAGGGGTTTTGCTGGCACTGTTTGATACCCAGTGAGATGCGACGACGCTCTTCGTCGATATCCAGAACCATCACCTCTATCTCATCGCCCAGGTTGACGATTTTGGAGGGGTGTACGTTCTTGTTGGTCCAATCCATTTCGGATACGTGCACAAGGCCTTCAACACCCTCTTCCAGCTCGGCAAAACAGCCGTAGTCGGTAAGGTTAGTGATGCGCGCCACAACGCGGCTGCCTTCGGGATAACGACCGGTAATTTCAACCCACGGGTCTTCACCCAGTTGCTTCAGACCCAGTGACACGCGATTGCGTTCGCGGTCGAACTTGAGGATCTTGACGTCGATTTCCTGGCCGACTTCCACGATCTCGGAGGGATGCTTGATCCGCTTCCAGGCCATATCGGTAATGTGCAGCAGGCCGTCAACGCCGCCCAGGTCAACAAACGCACCGTAGTCGGTCAGGTTCTTCACGATACCCTTGACGGACATGCCTTCCTGCAGGGATTCCAGCAGGGCGTCGCGCTCGACGCTGTTGGCGGCTTCCATCACGGCACGACGTGAAACCACCACGTTGTTGCGCTTCTGGTCCAGCTTGATGACCTTGAATTCCAGTTCCTTGCCTTCCAGATGCACAGTCTCGCGCACCGGACGCACATCCACCAGAGAGCCCGGAAGGAATGCGCGGATAGTATTGATATCCACGGTAAAGCCGCCTTTGACCTTGCCGTTGATAATGCCGGTGACCACTTCATCGGCTTCGTGGGCCGCCTCAAGGTCTTTCCATGCTTCAGCGCGCTTGGCTTTCTCGCGGGACAGCTTGGTCTCACCGAAACCGTCTTCCACGGTTTCCAGTGCAACCTGTACTTCGTCCCCGATAGTCAGCTTGCATTCGCCACCGGCATCGAGAAATTGGGCACGAGGGATAACACCTTCTGACTTCAGGCCCGCATGTACGGTAACCCACTCGTTATCTATATCGATAACCACGCCGGTGACGATGGCACCTGGCTTCATATCGACGGTTTTCAGACTCTCTTCAAATAGTTCAGCGAAGGATTCGCTCATTACACATTACCTGTTAAATATGATCGGTGGTCTCCCACCTCTGCCGCGCCTCCAGCCGACCCGGGTCATCCACTATAAACTGCCGCTCCAACCCTGACTGGACTCAGTAAGAGAGACAGATGTTTTGCCATTTTAAAAGGAGATAGGCGCTGATAGCGACTTATTAAGGCCTCTTTCTTTCACCTTCAGCATCACCAACGCAAACACATCAGAGATGGGGGCGGCCGTGCTATCGATGACAATGGCGTCCTCTGCGGGCACCAGAGGAGAGGCCTCGCGGCTACTGTCGCGCGCGTCTCTCTCCTCGATATCCTCAAGAAGGCGCGGGAGACTAACATTTTCCCCCTTTGCTAGCAACTGCTTATAGCGGCGCTCCGCGCGCTCAGCGACACCGGCGGTAAGGTAAAACTTAAGTGGCGCCACGGGGAATACCACGGTACCCATATCGCGCCCGTCGGCCACCAGGCCCGGGGAGAGCCGGAACTCCCGCTGCCGTTGTAGCAGGGCCTCGCGCACCGCGGGAATCGCCGCCACGGTGGACGCGCCGCGCCCTCCCTCTTCCGTGCGTATAGCACGGCTTACATCGACACCTTTATAAGCCACCAGTATCTCGCCGTTGGGTGCGGCACGAAAGCTCACACGCAAATGCCTGGCCACCTCGATTACTGCGGGGTGATCTTCCCAGCTAACACCTTCAATCAGGCAGGCCTGACCGGTTACCCGGTACAGGGCTCCACTGTCGAGCAGGTGCCAGCCCAGGGCCTTGGCCAGCATATGACTGATGGTGCCCTTGCCCGCACCGGAGGGGCCATCGACTGTGATAACAGGAACATCTGACACCACTCAGTCCGCCAGGGTCGAGAGCTGCAGGCCCACAGCCCGAGCCAGGGCGTCAAAGCCGGGGAAGGACGTCGCCACATGATCACAATCAAGGATAGAAATCTCACTTTCGGCGCGCAGGGCCGCGATGGCGAAGGACATGGCGATGCGGTGGTCGTGATGGGTATGGATGACACCCCCACCCAGGGAGCCACCCTCAATAACAATGCCGTCATCCAGTACCTCGTTGACAATACCCAGGGTGGTCAGACCTTCAGCCATGGCGGCGATGCGGTCACTCTCTTTGACGCGCAACTCTCTGGCGCCGCGCAGCACGGTACGACCCTCGGCACAGGCCGCCGCGATAAACAGGGCGGGAAATTCATCAATTGCCAATGGCACCTGGTCCTCGGGGATTTCGATTCCCTTGAGGGGCGCGTAGCGCACGCGGATGTCAGCTACCGGCTCGCCACCCACTTCGCGCTCGTTCTTGAGGGTGATATCGGCTCCCATCAATCTCAATATGTTGAGCACACCGATACGCGTGGGATTGATACCCACATGGGTGAGCAACAGGTCGGATCCCCGCGCAATACTGGCGGCCACCAGGAAAAACGCGGCGGATGAAATGTCCGCCGGTATATCTATATTGGTTGCCAGCAGGCTGCCACCACCGGCCAGGGAGATCACGCCATTGTCACTGGTGACTTCGTAGCCAAAACCACGCAGCATGCGCTCAGTGTGATCGCGGGTCGCAGCGGGTTCTGTGACGGAGGTGCAACCCTCACCGTATAACCCGGCCAGCAGTACGCAGGACTTTACCTGGGCACTCGCCATCGGCAAATCATAATGAATGCCGGTCAAGGCCCGGCCGCCGGCAATGTTCAGGGGCGGCCGACCGCCCTCCTGCCCCTGGATATCGGCTCCCATCAGGGACAGGGGGTCTATCACCCGCCCCATTGGCCGCCCGCACAGGGAGGTATCCCCGGTCAGCTGCGTATCGAACAACTGGCCCGCCAACAGGCCCGATAACAGCCGGATACTAGTGCCCGAGTTACCCAGGTCCAGGGCCGCACCGGGCGGTTTCAAACCCCACATACCAACACCGTGGATAATGACCCGGCCGTCATTGGGGCCTTCTATCTCTACCCCCATCGCACGAAAAGCAGCCACCGTGGCCAGCGCATCTTCACCCTCCAGGAAGCCACTGACCCGCGTGATCCCCTCAGCCAGCGCACCGAGCATGATGGCGCGGTGGGAAATGGATTTGTCGCCGGGGACTCTAACCTCGCCCCCGATGGCACCACCGGGCAATAACTTGAATTCCATAGTGTTTCTCTCAGGGTTTCTGTTTGCTGCGCTGCGCCAGGATAGAGGAAAATTCATCTCGGGCCTGCTTGGCACGACTGAAAGTGTCAAACAGCTGCTCTGCATTCGCTGTCGCCACCGCATTGCGCAGGCGACCCAGGTGTTCACTGAAGGTGTCGATGGAGTCCAGCAGGGCCACTCTATTGGCAATGGCGATATCGCGCCACATTGCCGGGTCGCTGGAAGCGATTCGGGTAAAGTCGCGAAATCCCCCCGCGGCGAAGCGAAAAATATCATCACTGGCATCGGATTGGGCCAGGGCATCTACCAGGGTATAAGCCAGCACATGCGGCAGATGGCTGGTAGCAGCCAGCACCGCATCGTGCGCGGTCACGGTCATATCCACCACCTCGGCGCCGACACTCTCCCACATGGCGCGAATCAGTGCCACCGCCGCCGGATCGTTACCCTCGACCGGCGTGAGGATCACCCGGTGGTCGACAAACAAGTCGGCGTTCGAGGCGTCCACGCCACTGCGCTCAGAACCCGCTATGGGATGACCCAACACCAACTGCGGTGGCATACGGCCCTCCCACGCCTGCTGTGCGGCGCACAGTATATTCCCCTTGACGCTGGCCACATCGGTAATAACAGGGCCCCCGGTGCGGCCCGCCAGCCTGGACAGTATCTGCCGCAGCATATCTGAGGCTATCAGAGTAGGCGTGCAGACCACCATAATATCCGCCTGCTCGATGGCTTCATCCAGATCCAGGGTAAAGTCATCGATGACGCCCAGTTCCATTCCGCGACGCAAGGAGGACTCCCTGTGCTCGTAACCGATGAAGCGCCGGCTAAAGCCGCTGTCGCGTAAAGCCCGCGCCAGGGAACCACCAATCAGGCCCAGGCCAAGGATAACGACAGTGTTCGATGGGTAACTCATAGCGACTAGAGCACCGCCTGCGGATAAGACCCCAGGGGCTTCAGCAAAATAGACTGCTCTTCCAGTTCACTCACGATAGCGGCGATATTGTCGTCCTGCAGATGACCCTCAAACTCAATGAAAAATACATAGGCCCACTTCTCCGTACGCGAGGGCCGCGTATCGATACGGGTCAGGCTGATGCCGCCGCGCCGAAATGGCTCCAGCAAGGTGAACAGCGCGCCGGGTTTATTGCGGCTGGAGACGATAATGGAGGTCTTGTCGCGGCCGCTGGGCGGCACTTCCTCGCGCCCGATTATCAGGAAGCGGGTGGTATTATCCACATAGTCCTCGATATGCGCGGCCACTTTGTCCAGATGGTATAGCTCGGCCGCCATATCGCCGGCCACCGCGGCCACCCCGGGAATCTCAGCCGCCATACGAGCCGCCTCACCGTTGCTACTCACCGCCTCTCGTTCAATATTGGGCCAGTGCTTATCCAGCCAGTTGCGGCACTGGGCCAGGGCCTGCTGGTGGGCACATATTCGAGTAATACTCTGCTCGTTGGTATGCCCGGCCACCAGCAAATGATGGCCTATGCGCAACTCCACTTCACCAGAGATTTTCAGTGACGAGTCCATGAAGTTATCCAGAGTGTGGCTCACCATGCCCTCTGTGGAATTCTCCACCGGCACCACGCCGTAGTTACACTCGCCGGACTCCACCTGGCTGAATACCGTGTCAATTGTCGGCTGGGGTATGCAGACGGCCGCATGGCCAAAATGCTTATTGGACGCCTCCTGGGTAAAAGTGCCCTCGGGTCCCAGATAGGCGACTTGTAGCGGTTTTTCCAGCGCCAGGCAGGCCGACATGATTTCACGAAAGATATGGGCGACCGTCTCGCCAGCCAGCGGCCCCGGGTTGCGCTTGATGATGCTCATCAATACCTGGGCCTCGCGCTCCGGGCGATAATAAACCACCTCCGCGTCCGGTTCGCCGCGTTCCTGCGCCGCCTGAATCTCCGTCAGCTTGATAGCGGCCACGCGCTGTGCGCACTGCGCCCGACGATTGATCAGCGCCTGAATTTCCTGGTCTATGGCATCTATATCCGCCCTGACCTGATCGAGATCCCTGGTGTCTGCCATGCTCTGGAGCCCTGTCAACCGTTGCGTTGCTCGAAGTCCTGCATAAAGGCAATCAGTGCATCAACCGCCGCCTCGCTTACCGCATTGTAGATGCTGGCGCGCATTCCGCCCACCGAACGGTGTCCCTTGAGATTCAGCAGGCCCGCCGCCTCGGACTCCTGCAGGAACTGCTTGTCCAGGCCCGCATCCGCCAGAGTAAAGGGCACATTCATCAGCGAACGGCTGGCCAGTTCCACCGGGTTGGCATAAAAAGCACTGCCGTCGATGGCGCCATACAATTTGTGTGCCTTGCGTCGATTGATCGCCTCCATCGCCTCCAGGCCGCCACCTTGTTGCAGCCAGTCAAACACCAGACCCGACAGGTACAGTGCATACGTCGGCGGTGTGTTGTACATGGAGTCGTTATCCGCGGCGGTCTGCCAGTTGAGCATGGCGGGACACTTGGCATCCGCATTGCCCAGCAGGTCGCGGCGCACAATCACCAGGGTGAGACCGGCCGGTCCGATATTCTTCTGGGCACCGGCGTAAATTACCCCAAAATCATCAACCCTGAGAGGGCGGGACAAGATAGTGGACGACATATCCGCCACCAGCGGCACCTGTACCTGTGGGGTCCAGAAATACTCTACGCCACCAATGGTCTCATTGGGCGTGTAGTGCAGATAGGCCGCGTCCGCGCCCGTGTGCCAGCTATCGCGCGGCGGTATGGTGAAAAAATTTGTATCTTCAGAAGACGCCGCCACATTGACATCACAGTAGCGCTTCGCCTCGGCGATAGCCTTCTTCGACCACTGCCCGGTGTTGATGTAGTCGGCGCCGCCCTTGCCCCCAAGCAGGTTAAGCGGTACAGCGGAGAACTGCATGCTGGCACCGCCTTGCAGGAACAATACGGCATAATCGTCCGATATACCCAGTAAATCACGCAGGGTCTGCTCAGCGCGCTGCGCCACACCCACGACCTCAGGACTGCGGTGGCTCATTTCCATCAGGGACAGGCCTTTGCCATGCCAGTCCAGCATTTCATCACGAGCTGTTTCCAGTACCGGCTCAGGCAAAGACGCCGGTCCGGCGCAAAAGTTGTAACAACGGGTCATGGTGCTTGTTTCCCTGGAATCTGGAGAGGCGGCGGGCTTCTACGCGTCGCCGTCTTCTGTTTCGTTTTCGAACACCACCTCGGGAGCCGGCTCATCGATGCGCTCAACCCCCACCAGGTGCTCGTCTTTTTTGGTGCGGATGACGCGTACGCCCTGGGTATTGCGACCCAGCACCGACACCTCGTCGGTACGGGTTCTAACCAGGGTGCCCTGATTTGAGATCAACATCAGTTCGTCGCCCTCAAATACCTGCACCGCACCGACCAGCTTGCCATTACGGCTGCTGGTAGACATGGCAATGACACCCTTGTTGCCGCGACCCTTGGTGGGGAAGTCCTCGATCACGGTGCGCTTGCCGTAGCCGTTCTCACTGACGGTGAGTACCTTGCCATCCGCACGCGGAATAATCAGGGAGATCATGCTGTGGCCATCGCCCAGGCGAATACCACGCACACCTCTGGCGGTACGGCCCATGGCGCGCACATCTTGCTCTTTGAAACGCACCGCTTTACCTTCACTGCTGAACAGCATGACATCACAGTCGCCTACCGTGATGGCGGTTCCCACCAGCACGTCGCCCTCGTCCAGCTCCAGGGCGCGCAGGCCCACACTGCGCTGGCGAGCAAAATTGGTCAGGGCGGTTTTCTTGACCGTACCATTAGCGGTTGCCATAAAGATGTAGTGCCCTTCGGTGTACTCTTCCACCGGCAGGATGGATGTCACCCGCTCGCCCTCTTCCAGGGGCAACAGGTTGACCATGGGCCGGCCGCGGGAATTCCGCCCGGCCAGCGGTATCTGGTATACCTTCAGCCAGTAGACCTTACCCAGGTTGGAGAAGCACAGGATAGTGGCGTGGGTGCTGGCGATCAGCAGGTGTTCGACAAAATCTTCATCTTTAACGGCGGTGGCGGACTTGCCCATACCACCACGGCGCTGGGCCTGGTAATCCGTCAGGGGCTGGGTCTTGGCATAGCCCCCGTGGGAGATGGTAACCACCCGGTCTTCCTCAGTGATCAGGTCCTCCACCGTCAGGTCGTGTTGGGACGCGGTAATTTCGGTGCGACGCTCATCACCGTACTCGGCGACTATGGCTTCCAGTTCCTCGCGTATCACCAGCTTCAAACGCTCCGAATCCCCCAGGATATCGAGAAAATCAGCGATTTCCCGCAATCTCTCCTGGTATTCATTGAGCAGTTTTTCATGCTCCAGCCCGGTCAGGCGATGCAGGCGCAGATCCAGAATAGCCTGGGCCTGTACCGGCGACAGATAATAGTTACCATCGCGCAGGCCGTACCGGGACTCCAGGTTATCCGGGCGGCAGGCGTCACTGCCCGCGCGCTCCAGCATGCCGATGACATCCCCAGGCTCCCAGAACTGCGCCAGTAACTTCTCCCTGGCCTCTGATGAACTGGCAGAGGCCTTGATCAGTGCGATAACCGGATCGATATTAGTCAGCGCGATAGCCAGGCCTTCCAGTATATGGCCGCGCTCGCGAGCCTTGCGCAACAGGTATACGGTGCGCCGCGTCACCACTTCACGGCGGTGACGAACAAAGGCCTCGAGGATCTCCTTGAGATTCAGGATCTTCGGCTGGCCATCTACCAGCGCCACCATATTAATGCCGAATACGGACTGCAACCCGGTTTGGGCATAGAGATTGTTGAGCACCACATCGCCGATTTCGCCACGGCGCAGCTCGATGACAACACGCATGCCGTCCTTGTCGGACTCGTCGCGCAACTCGGTAATGCCCTCTATCTTCTTGTCCTTGAACAGCTCAGCGATGCGCTCAATCAGACGGGCCTTATTCAACTGGTAGGGTAGTTCGTGGATAAGGATGATGTCCTTCCCACGTTTTTCATCCTGGATAACCTCCGCCCGCGCCCGCACATAGATGCGGCCACGACCGGTGCGATAGGCCTGGATGATGCCGGCGCGGCCATTGATAATGCCGGCAGTGGGGAAATCGGGGCCGGGGATGTGCTCCATGAGCTCGTCCACCGTCAATTGCGGGTTCTCAATCAATGCCAGACAACCACTGATCACTTCGTTGATGTTATGCGGCGGGATATTGGTAGCCATACCCACGGCGATACCGGAGGAGCCGTTGATCAACAGATTGGGGACGCGGGTGGGCATCACCACCGGAATACGCTCGGTGCCGTCGTAGTTGTCGACGAAGTCCACGGTCTCCTTGTCGAGATCCGCCAATATCGAGTGGGCGATTTTGCGCATGCGAATCTCGGTATAACGCATGGCGGCGGCGGAATCCCCGTCCACGGAGCCAAAGTTACCCTGGCCATCCACCAGCATATAGCGCAGTGAAAATGGCTGGGCCATGCGTACTATGGCTTCATACACCGCGGAATCGCCGTGGGGGTGGTATTTACCGATAACATCGCCCACCACACGCGCCGATTTTTTGTAGGCCTTGTTCCAGTCATTATTGAGCTCGTTCATCGCGAACAGGATGCGCCGGTGCACAGGCTTGAGACCGTCTCGCACATCGGGCAGGGCCCTTCCGACGATCACACTCATGGCGTAATCGAGATAGGACTGCTTCATCTCGTCCTCGATATTGACGAGAACGATTTCTTTGGCTATTTCACCCATGTACAACGGTTTCCTTGAGTCCCTGCGAAAAGGCTTTACGGCAGCGGCCGAGCCTCTATAACGGGCGCTTCAAAGCCGCGCAGACAGCATTGCGCACGCCCGAAAACAAACCGCTGATTATACGCGAAGATGCCCCCTTCTCGCCATGTTTTTGCAGTCTTTCGCCGCAATTCGGGCCGCTCTGGCGCATTTGCGGTTATACTTGCGCGCGGACGCCCGAATTACAGCATAATAACCGCCATCTGGCGATTTTTTAACCAGTCGCAGACGCGCAGGGAACAGCAATCACGCGCCATGAGCCCGCTACCACAAACCGCTGATATGCTGCTTCATCCGGATTGGATTGTACCGGTGGTACCGCGCGGCGCGATACTGGAAAACTACAGTCTCGCGCTGACCAAAGACCGCATTACAGCTCTGCTACCGCGCCGCGAAGCCCATGCAATTGACGCCCGGCAAGTACTGGAATTACCCGGACACGCCCTGCTTCCCGGCCTTATTAACTGCCATGGCCACGCCGCCATGAGCCTGTTACGCGGTTATGCGGACGACCAACCCCTGATGCCCTGGCTGGAGCGGCATATCTGGCCCGCCGAAGCCGCCCACGTGAGCGCACAATTCGTGCGCGACGGAACCGAACTGGCCATCGCCGAGATGATCCGTTCGGGCACCACGACTTTCAGCGACATGTACTTTTTCCCCGACAGCTGCGCCGCCACCGCCGAGCGCCTGGGCATGCGCTGTCAGATCACCTTCCCCGTCCTCGACTTTCCCACCATCTGGGCCCGCGACCCGGACCAATACATCAGCAAAGGGCTGGCCCTGCGCGACGACATCAAACACAGCAAGCTGGTGTCACTGGGGTTTGGACCCCATGCGCCCTACACCGTATCCGAAATCAACCTGGTGAAAGTGGCCACCCTGGCAGCAGAGCTTGATGTGGCAGTACAAATCCACCTGCACGAAACGGCCAGTGAGGTGCTGCTGGCAGTCGAGCAACACGGCGAACGACCGTTGGACACGTTGCACCGGCTGGGTCTGCTCGGCCCCAGGACCCAATGCGTGCACATGACCGACCTGGGAGACCAGGATATTGCCCTGTTGGCGTCCACCGGCGCCCATGTCGTGCACTGCCCACAATCCAATATGAAACTGGCCTCCGGCGCCTGCCCGGTGAGTAAATTGCTGGACAAAGGCGTCAACGTGGCCCTGGGCACCGACAGCGCCGCCAGCAACAATGGCCTCAACCTGTTTGGCGAGATAAAGGCAGCAGCCCTGCTGGCCAAACTACAGTCCCGGGAGGCCACTGCACTGCCCGCTGCTGAGGCACTGGCCATGGCAACCATCAACGGCGCCCGGGCACTGGGCATGGAAGACAGCATCGGCAGTCTGGAGGTGGGCAAGCAGGCGGACCTGATCGCCGTGGACCTGAGCGGACCCGAGACCCAACCCCTTTATAACCCCCTGTCACAACTGGTTTATGCCAGCAATGGCAGCCAGGTGAGCCACAGCTGGATTGCCGGAGAGATGGTGATGGCACAGCGACAACTCACACACATAGATCTGCCCGCCCTGGCTGCACGTACCCGGGGCTGGCAGGCGCGCATCAGCAATACAGCAGGCCACGAGAAATGAACCAGAGCATGAATGTAGATCCACAGGAAATCGCCAAATTCGAGGCCTTGGCCTCGCGTTGGTGGGATCGCAACAGTGAGTTTAAAGCGCTGCACGAGATCAATCCCCTGCGCGCCAATTATATCGACCAGCACTCACCGGTCGCCGGCAAGCGCCTGGTCGATGTGGGCTGCGGTGGCGGCATTCTGGCCGAGTCCATGGCCCAACGCGGCGCCACGGTCACCGGTATCGACATGGGCGAAGCGCCGCTATCTGTGGCGCAACTGCACGGGTTGGAGTCGGGTGTAGAGGTGAACTACCTGCAATCCACGGCCGAACAGCTGGCGGAGCGCGAAGCCGGGAATTATGACATCGTCTGCTGCCTGGAAATGCTGGAGCACGTGCCCGATCCGGCCTCTGTAATCGCCGCGTGCGCGGCCCTGGCGCAACCCGGCGGGTCCTTGTATTTCTCTACCATCAACCGCAACCCCAAAGCCTATCTCTTTGCCATAGTCGGCGCCGAGCATATTTTGCAACTGCTGCCCGCGGGCACGCACGAATACGCCAAGTTCATCAAGCCTTCAGAGCTGGCCGGCTGGATTCGAAAAGCCGGCCTGGCGCTGGCGGATATGACCGGCCTTATCTACAACCCCCTGACCAAACACTACCGCCTGAACCCGAAAGACGTGAGCGTGAATTACATGGTACGCGCGGTAAAACCCGCTTGAAGGGCGGCCCACCAGAAGCTGGCCCGCCAAGGAGCCTGCCGCAAAACCTGAAAGCCGTCATTTTCGACCTGGATGGCACGCTGGTAGACACCGCTGACGAATTTGTACCGGTTGTACAAGCCCTGCGAGCTGAGCACGGCCATGGGGAAATGGACCCGCAACGCATCCGTGCCTCGGTCTCCAACGGCGCCCGGGCACTGGTCAGCCTGGGGCTGGATATGAGCGAGGACGCGCCGGAATTCGAGAGTAAACGCCTGCGCCTGTTGGAGCTGTACAGCGAGGTACTGGGCAGCATCGCCAAACCCTACCCCGGTATAGCATCACTGCTGGGAGAGCTGCACATAAGGGGCATAGCCTGGGGTATCTCAACCAACAAACCACGGGCCTACACCGAGCCACTGCTACAGCGGCTGAACATTCAGCCCCAACCTGGCAGCGTAGTGTGCCCCGACGACGTAAGCGAGCGCAAGCCACATCCCGAATCCCTGTACCTCAACTGCAGGGAATTGAACTGTTCGCCCAGTGAGGCAATTTACGTGGGCGATCACCAACGCGACATCGAAGCCGGACGGCGCGCCGGTATGTACACCATTGCGGCGACCTACGGCTACATAGAACCGGACGACGACCCCTACAACTGGGGGGCCAACACCCATGCCGGGTGCAGCACTGAATTACTCAGTTTAATCCTGGGTCAGTAGAGCCTGGTAGAGATAGAGCACACAACATGGAAATATTAACCGCCCCCGCTGATTATGCACCCCGCGCCGACCTGTTAACGGGCAAAACCATTGTTGTCACAGGCGCCGGCGACGGTATCGGCCGGGCTGCGGCCCTCAGCTACGCTCAACACGGCGCAACCATCATTTTACTGGGCCGCACGGGCCACAAGCTTGAAGCTGTGTATGACGAGATAGAGGCGGCCGGCGGACCCCGACCGGGCTTCATTGAACTGGACCTGGCCACAGCGGCCGAAGAAAACTACCAGACCCTGTCCGACAACCTGGCCACCGAATTTCCTTACCTGGACGGCCTCCTGCACAACGCCGGTATCCTGGGAGACCGACGCCCGATTGAAAGCGCGGGCTACGCCAGCTGGCAGCAAGTCATGCAGGTCAACGTCAATGCCCAGTTTCTACTGACGCGCTATCTGCTACCTCAGTTGCAAGGGGCACCTGCGGCCTCCATCGTATTTACATCATCCGGGGTGGGTCGCACCGGCAGAGCCTACTGGGGTGCCTATGCGGCATCCAAGTTTGCCACTGAGGGCTTTATGCAGGTGCTGGCCAGTGAATTGGAAAACACGTCGAAGGTAAGGGTAAACAGCCTCAATCCAGGGGCGACCAATACCAGCATGCGCAGAACCGCCTACCCGGCGGAAACACCCACGGACAATCCCGCACCGCAGGACATTATGCCGGCTTATCTATTTTTAATGGGAGATGACAGCGCGGGAATCACCGGTATGGCATTCGACGCGCAGTAAAGCTCGACGCCCCGGATATTTGTTTTTGCTCCCACCGCCGTATTTGTGCGAAAAGCTGTTAAAAAAAGAATCTACTGGCCTCGAAAGATCGAGTTGTGGTCAGAATGGCTCAGGATTTACCACGCGAACGGGAAGGTGCACGACCTTTGCGCTTGTTGAACTGCCGCTCCATCACCTCGCGCTCTTTGGCCGTACCGCGTTTCATGTCCTTCATCGGCAGCCCGGCCATGCGATACAGGCTCTTGATCTCTTTCAGTTCCATCTCCACCCACTGCCCCTGCTTGACCCTGGAGGGGATAAACACTTCGCCGTAGCGCACGCGCTTGAGACGCGAAACCGTAAGGCCCTGTGATTCCCACAGGCGCCTGACCTCACGGTTACGACCTTCCATAAGTACCACATAGAACCAGCGGTTGATGCCTTCACCGCCGCCGTCCTGTATGTCGGCAAAGCGTGCGACTCCGTCGTCCAGCATGACGCCCTCGATCATACGCTGCAGCATTTCCTTCTGCACATTGCCCATGACCCGCACCATATATTCGCGTTCGATATTGGAAGACGGGTGCATCAGGGCGTTGGCCAGGTCACCATCGGTGGTAAACAGCAACAGACCGGATGTATTGAAATCCAGGCGCCCTATGGAAATCCAGCGGCCTGATTTCAGCTTTGGCAGGCGCTGAAATACCGTGCGACGACCCTCCGGGTCGCTACGGGTACAAACCTCACCGGTGGGTTTATGATAGAGAATACAACGGGCTTGTTGGGCACCCTCGCGCGCCAGCGGCTTGCCATCCACGGCGATACTGGTGCGGTCGTCCACCCGGTCACCCAGCCTGGCCACCTTGCCGTTGACCGCTATGCGCCCCTCCTCTATCCACCGCTCCATCTCACGGCGGGAACCAAGGCCGGCGCGGGCCAATACTTTTTGTAGTTTTTCGCCCGCTTTGGTCACCGGCCGTGCCGGCTCTTGTGTCGCGGGACCCTTGCGGGGTCTCTTGGCCATGTCAGTTTTCCGTCAGGCCTGAGATTCTGGCTTGGTTGGTTCTTCATCGGCGTACCCACCATCAGTCTCGCCACCCTCAACCTGTGTGCCCCCACTGTCGAGCGCAGGCGCAGGCGCTTCCTGCGCGGTGACTGGCTCCTGCCCTACCAACTCCATGGAGGCGGCGCGGGACTGGAGTTGGTCCGCGGCCTCGGACAGGGTTACCGGCTCCGCCGGCACCTCTTTCAGTGGCGGTGTGTGCTCGGTGCCACCAACGACGGTCAACTCCGGTCCATCTCCACCACTGTCTGCGGCATCACTGCCAGCCCCTTTCGGAGCGGGTTCGCTGAACCCAAGCTCAGCGTTCAGCGTCTCCAGATCGCGAATTTCCGCCAGAGCAGGTAGTTGATCCAGGCTTTTAAGGTTGAAATAGTCCAGAAACTGGCGCGTGGTGGCGTACATGGCGGGCCGACCCGGTACATCCCGGTGCCCCACCACGCGTATCCACTCGCGTTCGTGCAAGGTCTTGACGATATTGGAGCTCACCGCAACTCCTCGTATTTCCTCGATCTCACCGCGGGTAATCGGCTGCCTGTAGGCAATCAGGGCCAGGGTTTCCAGCAGTGCCCTGGAATATTTCTGGGGTCGCTCGTGCCACAGGCGGGCCACCCAGGTGCTCAGGGACTGGCGCACTTGATAGCGGAAGCCGCTGGCCACCTCCTGTAATTCAAAACCCCGGTCTTCACAACGCTCCGCCACTTCTTTGAGTGCTTCACGAATCGCCACATTTTCAGGGCGCCCGCATTCCTCAAACAGGTCCGCCAGCTGGGCAACAGTGAGCGGCCTTCCCGCCGCCAGCAAAGCCCCTTCAATAATCTGCACCAACCCTATGTCTGACATGTTACTCCGCCCTTGCCTTGACGTGGATGGGACCGAAACTTTCAGTCTGCACGATCTCCACCAGTGATTCCTTGATGAGCTCCATAATTGCCAGAAAAGTCACAATCACTCCCAGGCGGCCCTCCCGCTCGGTAAACAGTGCGACAAAGGGCACAAACTGCTGACCGGACAGCCTGTCCAGCACCTCGCTCATACGCTCCCGGGTAGACAGGGCCTCGCGCTGGATGTGATGGCTTTCCAACATGTCCGCCCGACGCATAACCCCGCCCAGGGCCAACAGCAACTCGCGCATGTCCACATCCGGATTCGGGCGTGTGCGGTTGATATTCGGGGGATTGGCGCTACCCACCCAGGTATCGCGCTCCATACGGGGTATTTCCTCAATATCTTCAGCCGCCTTCTTGAATCGCTCGTACTCCTGCAGGCGCCGAATCAGCTGTGCCCGTGGGTCTTCCTCGTCATCTTCCACCTCGCCGGAACGCGGCAGCAGCATACGCGACTTGATCTCGGCCAGCATCGCCGCCATCAACAGGTACTCGCCCGCCAGTTCAAACTGCATGGCGTCCATCAGGTCTACATAGTGCATGTACTGCTCGGTGACCCTGGAGACGTCGATCTCCAGGATATCCAGGTTCTGCCGCTTGATCAGATACAGCAACAGGTCCAGCGGCCCTTCGAAGGCCTCCAGGAAAACTTCCAGCGCCTGGGGCGGAATATACAAATCTTTAGGTAATTCGGTAACCGCCTGACCCATCACCACGGCAAAAGGCATTTCTCCCTGCTGCGGCTGGACTATCGGGTGGGACGGTGTGGCGGTGAACTGCGGGACATCTTGCCCTGCCGGTGCGCCGGCCTGAGCTTCGTTATTGGTTTCATTGACTGACACAGAACTTACCTGCTTTTATGTACGAGTCAGTATACCTCACTAATTCTCAAAAGGGGTGATATCTCCTTTGCCAGCACGTAATACCAGAGGCGTTTCATCGGCCAGATCCACCACGGTTGTGGCCTCCATTCCACAGTAGCCGCCATCGATCACCAGATCAACATCGCGCTCCAGGGTGGCGCGAATGTCGTAGGGATCGATCAGGGGGAGTTCATCGCCGGGCATGATCAGGGTTACGCTCATTAATGGCTCGCCCAGGTCTTCCAGCAGGGCCGCTGCTATATGGTTGTCGGGGACCCGCAGGCCGACAGTTTTGCGCTTTGGGTGCATCAGGCGCTTGGGCACTTCCGAGGTCGCTCGCAGGATGAAGGTATACGGGCCCGGGGTGCAATGACGCAACAGGCGATAGGCCGTGTTATCCACCCTGGCGTAGGTGGCAATTTCTGACAGGTCCCGACATACCAGGGTGAAATTGTGCCTGTCGTCCAGCTTGCGGATACGACGAATGCGATCCAGGGCGCTCTTATCGCCGATATGGCAACCCAGGGCGTAGGCCGAGTCGGTAGGATAGACCACCACCCCACCGCTGCGGATGATATCCACCGCCTGGCGGACCAGGCGAGCCTGGGGATTGTCGGGATGAATCTGGAAAAACTGGCTCACGTACGCTTTCTCTCAGGATCTGTCAGGGATTAGTGCTCCAACCACCTGATAAGTTAGGATCAGTGCCTACCAGGCGGCCCAATGCTGCGTTGCAGTCGTTTGACATGGGCCCAGCTTTATCGGGCACTATGCCTGCGCCCATCGTTCCCAGACGCCGCGCAAGCCCTCAAGCTGCGGCAATTCTACACCGAGTTGCGGGCTGTAGGGGGCATCCCGGTGAAAATCACTGCCGATGGAGGCCTCCATCTCAAATTCCGCCGCAAGACGCTTGAGCTGGGTGGTCTGGTCCGCGCTCTGGTAGCCGCTGAGCACCTCGATGCCACTGCCACCGGCAGCCATAAAATCCACCACCAGGCGCCGCAGCTTCATCCGTGTAAAACGATACTTGAGGGGGTGGGCGATAACAGCCGCACCACCAGAGGCTTCGATCCACTGCGTAACCTCGGCCAATTCCGGCCAGAACGCTTTGACGTCCCCGGTTTTGCCCTGGCCCAGATACTTGTCAAAGGCCTGGCTGTGGTCCGTCACATGACCTTGCGCCACCATCCAGGCGGCAAAGTGGGGGCGACCAAGCTGGCTGCCACTCGCCTCGGCCAGGGCGCCTTCCAATGCACCGCTGAAACCCAGCGCCTCCAGCTGACTGCCGATTTTCTTGCCCCGGTCACACCGCGCCTTGGCCAGTACTGCCAAGCCCTCGAGCATGGCCGCATGCTCACTATCGACACCCAGTCCCACCACATGCACGGTAGTGCCCGACCAGCGGCAGGAAAATTCAATACCCTGGATAAGCCGCATGTCGCCTGGATTGCGCGTATAATAAGCGGCCGCTGCCCGATATCCGGCCACCGTATCGTGGTCGGTAATGGCCAGTAGAGCAATTTTCCTGGCCAGGGCTCGATCGATCACTTCACAGGGCGCCAGGGCGCCGTCAGAAGCATTAGTATGGGTATGGAAGTCGATCAACACAATCTTTACACTTGTCGGTTCGGCCAGGCAGGCTAACAGGAATTACGCATGGTACCAGTCGGAGCACAATATAATCCATGAAGCAATTACTTGAATTTATTCCTATCGCGTTGTTTTTCATTACCTACCAACTCAAAGGTGAAAGCGTTGCCGTGGGTGGCTGGGAGTACACTTTCGATGGGATGTTCTCCGCAACAGCGGTACTCATGATCGCCACGGTACTGCAAGTGGTCACTACCTACGCCCTGACCCGCGAGTTTGAAAAACGCCTGATGTGGCTGCTGCTGGCGGTGATGGTGTTCGGCGGCGCTACCCTGATATTCCGCAACCAGATGTTCATTCAGTGGAAACCCACTATCTTCAACTGGGTGCTGGCAGTGGCTTTTGGCGCCTCCGGGTTTGTCGGCGACAAGAACCTGATGGAGCGCACCCTGGGCAGCCAGATCCACCTGCCCAAGGCGGTATGGGCCAAACTCAACCTGTTGTGGGTATCTAATTTCGCCATTGTCGGCGGCCTCAACCTGGTGGTGGCCTACGGCTACAGCGAAGACGCCTGGGTCAGTTACAAACTGTATTCCGCCATTGGTTTCACCCTGCTGCTGACCATTTTGACAGCACTGCTGATCAGCCCGCACCTGAAAGATGAACAACCGGAAGAGCCAGTAAAAGACTAATGTAAATGCACACTAGCGCACCAACCACCCCCGATCCGACGGGCAGTGCTGTTGCTCAATGGTCGTTTACGCCGCTAAGAAGAGTCGTCCGCAGAGGGAATACGCACATTGCGTGATGGTACAACGGTGGAAATGGCATGTTTGTAAACGACTTGTGTATTGACATTTTTCAAGGTCAGGATGAACTGATCAAAACTTACAATCGTCCCTTGCAATTTGATGCCATTCTTCATGAATATTGAGACCGGTATCCGCTCTTTACGCAGTGCGTTTAGGAAAGGGTCTTGTATGCTCTGTTTCTTATCCACTGAGAGTTCCTTACTGGCCGCTATCGTACAAACATAGGCTATTTCGTTCCTCGAAACAACCAGGTGAACGCTGTTGGGTATCGCGTTCCAATCCTGACTGGCTTACGGCGGACATCGATGGACAAAACATAACACACTGAGCCGAAATCCTTAGGCAATTTTTGTGCGGAGACTGTAGAATCCATGCAATTCAATCGTTTAGAGCCCGCCTATGTACTACGCCATCCTCTGTGAAGATATAGAAAACAGCCTGCCTCTACGCCAGGCTGCCCGTCCGGCCCACCTGGAACGCATCCAGCAACTGGTAGACCAGGGCAGGCTGTTCGCTGCGGGGCCACACCCCGCCCTGGATACGGAGGATCCCGGCGCAGCCGGATTCACCGGCAGCCTTATCATCGCTGACTTCGACAGCCTGGAAGCCGCTACCGCGTGGGCTGACTCAGACCCCTACGTCGATACCGGGGTATTCAGTAAGGTCACCGTCAAGCCCTACAAGCTGGTATTACCCTGAGCTTAAATTTGCTCGCCATCGGAGTACACAAGCGCTCCAACCACCCTCAAAAGAAGGAACATATTTTGCGACCCGCCGTACCTTTATTACTATTATTCCTGTTGCTGACTGGCGCTGCCCAGGCACAGGATATCCGCTACGTAAGCGATAAACAGTTCGTTCCCCTACGCAGCGGCGCCGGCAATGACTATCGTATTACAAACCGCGGCCTTCCCTCGGGCACGCGCCTCACGGTGGCTCGCACTTCAGATGACAAACTGTGGGCGGAAATAACCACCGATCGCGGCACCAGCGGCTGGATCCGCACCCAGTACCTGATGCAGGATGTTCCCGCCCAGAGCAAAGTGGATGCGGCAATTGCACGCGCGGAAAAAGCCACTGCGCAGAGTGCGGCACTGACGACAGAGGTTGAGGCACTTCAGGGTGAGCGTGCTGAGCTGCTCAATCAACTCGCCAGTAATGACTCTGAATTAGGCACTGTCTCCGAGCAGTTCACCCAGCTCAAGCAGATTTCCGGCAACGCCGTGCAACTGGATGTGGACAATCGTCGACTGGTGGAAGATACGGAAAACCTGCGCTCTGAAGTAGAAATGCTGAAGGCGGAAAATCTGCGACTGCAGGACAAACTGGGAAGTGAAGACTTTCTGAACGGTGCCCTGGCGGTACTGCTAGGCGTTATCATAGCCCTGGTGGCGCCCCGCCTCGTACCCAAGCGGCGCAAGAGCTCCAGTTGGGCCTAATATTTTGCCATTAAAAGGAAAATAACGTGTTGAAATCGTTTTTGCTGTGCCTGTCGCTACTGCTGTCACCCGCTTTGGTCGCCGGAGAAACCACCCTGCCCAACCCCCAGGTTGTGATAGAAACCAGCGAGGGCTTTATCACGCTGCGCTTGTTTCGCGACAAGTCTCCCGTAGCCGTGGATAACTTCCTGAACTATGTGGACAGTGGCTACTATAACGGCACCATATTCCACCGGGTAATTTCCAACTTTATGATCCAGGGCGGCGGTTTTCTGCCTGACATGTCACAAAAAGCCAGCGGGGAGCCCATCGTCAATGAATCAGAAAATCGTTTACACAATACCCGTGGTACGATCGCCATGGCCCGCACCAGCGACCCGGATTCAGCCACCTCTCAGTTCTATATCAACCAGCGCACCAACCTGGCACTGGACTGGGCGCCCGGACGTGCTGGTTATACAGTTTTTGGCGAGGTCGTTCAGGGCATGGATGTCGTGGACTTCATCGCCTCTGCCCCCACTGGCAAGGTCGGCCCGATGGGCGACGTTCCTGTAGAGCCAATCATTATCAAGGAAATTGTACGCGTCGAACCATGATCGCACTCAGCGTCAATCTCAACAAAATTGCGCTGATCCGCAACTCACGGGATACCACGAACCCCAGTGTCCCGCAGCACGCCCAAATGTGCATCGATGCCGGCGCCAACGGCATCACCGTGCACCCCCGCCCCGACCAACGCCACATCCGCGCCCGGGATTGCTTTGACCTGGCGGGCATGCTCAGTGTCGAGTTCAACATCGAGGGCAACCCCATGACCGGGCCGCGCAAAAGCGAGCGACCGGGGGTGGGCGATTATCCGGGCTTCATGGCTCTGGTGAAAGAAATCCGCCCCGCCCAGTGCACCCTGGTGCCCGACAGCGACGGCCAACTCACCTCGGATCATGGTTTTGACCTTGTGCGCGATGGCGAGCAAGTCGCCCCCCTGGTGCAAGAGCTACAGGCCCTGGGCATCCGCACCAGCCTGTTCATGGATCCGGACCCACAGCAAATTCGCCTGGCAGCCCAGGTCGGCACCGACCGCATCGAACTTTATACAGAGTCCTATGCGCGCGCCTGCAGAGACCAGGCCGATGTCGACGCCGTTTTCCAGACCTTCATAACGGCCGCCGAAGTGGCCGCCGGGGAAAACCTGGGGCTCAACGCCGGCCACGACCTGGATCTGAACAACCTGCCCCGCTTCGCCGCCCTACCCGGCCTGCAGGAAGTCTCCATCGGCCACGCCCTGACCGTGGATGCCATTCGCATGGGCCTGGCCAATGCCGTGGCCGCTTACCAGCGCGCCCTGGGAAAATAGCGTCAGCCACCTACCAGACTAATCATCACCCCGGCAGCCACAGCCGAACCGATAACCCCGGCCACGTTGGGTCCCATGGCATGCATCAATAAAAAGTTATGGGGGTTGGCCTCCAGGCCAAGCTTGTTGCTGACCCGCGCCGCCATAGGCACCGCCGACACACCGGCGGAACCAATAAGCGGATTTATCGGTGTACCGCCCAACCTGTTCATCAACTTGGCGATTAACACACCCGACGCCGTACCAATGGCAAAGGCGATAATACCCAGGCCAAGAATACCCAGCGTATTGATATCCAGAAACTTGCTCGCCACCAGTTTCGAACCAACGGACAAGCCGAGAAAGATCGTGGTGATGTTGATCAGGGCATGCTGCGCCGTGTCGCTGAGGCGATCCACCACCCCGCATTCCTTCATCAGGTTGCCAAAACAGAACATGCCCAACAGTGGCGCCGCCGCCGGTAACAGCAGCGCTACCAGCATCAACAGTACCAGGGGGAATATAATTTTCTCGCGCATTGACACCTGGCGCAGTTGCACCATCTTGATTCTGCGCTCCGCCTCTGTAGTGAGGGCGCGCATAATGGGCGGTTGAATCATCGGCACCAGCGCCATATAGGAATAGGCCGCCACCGCGATGGCGCCCAGCAAATCCGGGGCCAGAATACTGGATACATAGATCGCCGTGGGGCCATCAGCGCCACCAATGATGCCAATAGCCGCCGCATCGGCGATACTGAAATTCATAACACCGATGGAACTCAGCCACACCGCGCCCAATACCGTGGAAAAAATGCCGAACTGGGCGGCGGCTCCCAGAAACAGGGTTTTGGGATTGGCCAGTAGCGGACCGAAATCCGTCATCGCCCCAACGCCCATAAAAATCACCAGGGGCGCGACACCGCTGGCGATAGCGACCGTGTAAAAATTATAGAGCATGCCGTTGGCAAAGCCCGCATCCGTCGCCAGTTCCTGGACGATCAGGCGCGTCTGGACATCACTGTCACCGTAGGCGGCCAACAGCTCCACGCTATGGTCTGTCACCGCCACCCCTAATGCCCGCGCCATCTCAGCCATTAGCCCAGGGTCCGCTGCCGCCATGGCGCTCTCCACCGCCGAGTAGGCCAAATCCGCGCCCGGAATATTGGCCAGGATTCCGCCAAAACCAATGGGTATCAGTAACAGGGGCTCAAAACCCTTGCGAATCGCCAGGAACAGCAACAACAGGCCAATCAGCAGCATGAAGGCCTGCCCCAAAGTCATCTGGGCCAGTCCGGAAGAACTCCAAAGTTGTAGGATATTGTCCATTAACTCAGGGTAATCAGTGCCTGGCCAACGGTAACCGAGTCACCTTCCTTCACATTGACCTCGGATACGGTCCCTGCCTGTGGCGCCCGCACCTCGGTTTCCATCTTCATGGCCTCCAGGATCACGATCACGTCGCCAGCCTGCAGCTTGTCACCAACCTGCACGTGGACTTTGAAGATATTACCCGCCAGGGGAGCCGGCAGGGGCACGCCTGCAGCGGAGGGTGCGGATGCTGCCGCCTGGGAGACCGGCGCAAGCGCCGAGACATCGCCACCCTCGGCCACTTCCACCACATAGCTCTGACCGTTCACTTTTACCGTGTAGACTTGCGCGGCGCCGGCGACCGGGGCCGTCGCCACAGGCACCGCGGTGGGGTCGGGCTCGCTACCGGGGACCGCCTCAAACGCATCCGGGTTGCCGCGATTTTCCAGGAACTTGAGCCCGATCTGGGGAAACAGAGCGTAAGTCAACACGTCGTCGATTTCCCCCTCACCGCCGCGCAGGGCTATGGATTTTTCCTGTGCCAGGCTGAGTAGCTCGTCCGTCAGGACATCCAGTTCAGGTGTGAGCAGGTCCGCCGGACGACAGGTAATGGGCTGCGCACCCTCCAGTACCCGTTGCTGCAGTTCGGTGTTGACCGGGGCCGGGGTAACGCCGTACTCGCCCTTGAGCACGCCCGCCGTCTCTTTCGTAATCGACTTGTAGCGCTCACCCGTAAGCACATTGATGACCGACTGGGTGCCCACGATCTGCGAGGTGGGTGTCACCAGGGGAATAAAACCCAGATCTTCCCGCACCCGGGGAATTTCCGCCAACACCTCGTCCATCTTGTTGGCGGCGGCCTGCTCCTTCAGTTGGCTCTCCATATTAGTGAGCATACCGCCGGGCACCTGCGCCACCAGGATGCGGGCGTCCACACCGCGCAGGGAGCCTTCGAACTTCGCGTATTTCTTACGCACCTCTCGAAAATAGGCAGCGATACTCTCCAACTGAGTGATATCCAGTCCCGTATCATGTTCCGTACCCTGCAAAATAGCCACTACCGACTCCGTGGACGAATGGCCGTAGGTCATGGACATGGAGGAGATGGACGTGTCCACGTTGTCTATACCCGCCTCCACACACTTGAGAATAGTGGCGGTGGACAGGCCGGTGGTGGCGTGACAATGCAAATGAATGGGGATGTCGCAGACCGCCTTGAGGCGTGTCACCAGTTCAAAGCCGTCGTATGGACGCAACAGGCCAGCCATATCCTTGATAGCGATGGAGTCGGCCCCCATATCCTCGATACGCTTGCCCTGCTCTACCCAGGTCTCGATATTGTGTACCGGACTAAGGGTGTAAGAGATGGTGCCCTGGGCGTGCTTGCCTACTTGCTTCACCGCTTTGAGGGCCACTTCCAGGTTGCGCATATCGTTCATGGCGTCAAACACACGGAACACATCAATGCCATTGTGCGCGGCACGTTCCACAAATTTCTGCACCACGTCATCCGCGTAGTGCCTGTAACCCAGGATATTCTGGCCCCGGAACAGCATCTGCTGGGGCGTTTTGGGCATGGCCTTCTTCAGTTCGCGAATGCGCTCCCAGGGATCCTCACCCAGGTAGCGAATACAGGCATCAAAAGTCGCCCCGCCCCAGGATTCCAGTGACCAGAAACCCACCTCATCCAACTGCGCCGCGATCGGCAACATGTCATCCAGCCGCAGGCGTGTGGCAAACAGTGACTGATGGGCGTCGCGCAATACGACATCCGTAATGCCCAGGGGGCGTTTGGGCTCATCCATGGATACTGGACCTCTAGTATTCAAATCATCCCGCTCGTGACGGGCTATTTCTTGTTGACGCGATATTGGTGAATTGCCGCACCGATAACCGCGACCAGATTGGGGTCGTCCGCTGGCTGTGTCTGCGGCTGTGACCTTCCGCGCAGTTTTTGCAGTGCGGCCGCTGCGGAGGACTCCTCCTCCGGGAAGTAACGGGTGACGCAGCGGGACATCACCACTATCGCCACCACCAGCAGGGCCAGAAACAGCACCACGGTACCCATGCCATACAGCATCAGCTCAACACCCTGTGCAACAATATCACCCTGCATCAACATCCACCCCCCCGGCGCGGCCACCGGAAAATCGCAGCCCATCAACAGCACCTATGGTAAGCCAGTGTACCATGCCCAATACGCTATAGTCCGTTCAGTGGCGGCTGGGCACAGTAATATGACTCCTGAATTCATTTGCCGTAGAATCGGCTGAACCCAACAGGTATCTGCGAACGATTTGATGAATTTGGACGACCGATCCCGTCTGCACAAGGCCGTGGAGGACCTGACCAGGCAAACCTGGTTTCCCCACATACCGATCTCCCTGGCCCTGGCCCTGCTCGGTGTGCTGCATTTGATGCCCGTGCTCGACCAGGCGCAAAGCCTGCAGCTTCATCTGCTGACACCGGGGAGCATTCGCCAGGATCTGACGGGTGTCGATCTGCCTGGCGTTTCCCAGCTATCCCTCGGCGTGTTCCTGTTGATCATGTCGGTGGGACTGTGGTTGCGCTTGCAGTTCGCATGGTTGCTGGCAGTACTGGGGCTGGGGCTGGCAATTGTGCTGGCGACCCTGTCCCTGCAGTCGGATAGGCCGGCCGGGATCTGGCAGCTTGCTTACGACACCCTGCTGATGGGATCGCTACTGGCAGCCCACCGGCAATTCAGCGGCGGCAGTTTTCAGTTGGCCACCCTGGCGGCACTGGTCGCGGTGCTCGTTTTATTTGCCTATACCGTGTTTGGCACCTACTATTTTGGCGCCCAGTTTTCACCACAAATTGACACCCTGACCGACGCGCTCTATGTGTCGGTAGTCACCATGACGACCGTCGGTTTTGGCGACTTCACACCGACCACCACCGATGCGCGCCTGTTCCTGGTATCCGTCATCCTCCTCAGCATCGCCTTGTTATCTACCGCTGTGGGCGCTACGCTGATACCTGCCATGGTCAGCAGGATTGCACAAATCACCACCGGGAGGCGCGTCAACGTGCTACGTAAAAACCACTACATCATCATCGGCTACAGCGCGTTGGCGGCCAATACTTACCGCGAACTGGCCGATCGCCAGAAGCAGGTGACGGTGATCCTGACGCGTAAATCCGACAGCGCCCATTTTAACGCTGAGGATATTGACATCGTGGTCGGCGACGGGGGCAATCTGGATACCTTGCGTGAAGCGGGCGCCGAACAGGCGAAGGCGATAATGGCACTGATGGACGACGACTCCGAGAACGCGTTTGTGATTCTCGCGGTCAAGGAGTTGCAGATCAAAGCCAAGACCGTGGTGGCGGTCAGCCAGGCCAAACACCTCGCCCGGGTCCGAAGGGTACACCCCGACATGATCATCGCACCCCAGGTGCTGGGCGGTGAGTTGTTGACCAGCGTGCTCACCGGTGAACGGATCGACGTCAAGGGCATCATGGGCCGTCTGCTGGGGCAGTCCGATGCTGTGCAAACCTCCGACAAGAAAAAGCAGAACTGACCAGGGTAACCCTTTATACTTTCACGCCCATTCCAGGCTGGGCAAAATAACAGCGTATTATTAGTCAATTGTCACTCTCGAAAGAACATAGCCCTTGATTCACCTCTGGCTCCAGGCAATTACAACTCTCTTATCGGCACTTCGTTTAATACAAAGATGGCCCACCACACCATAACCGGCGGGTGCTCATTTCGAGAATAATAGTTTCCCGTATTGACCCACCTATAGATATGTGTATACGCGACAAGATATTTTGACTTCGGGACATTCTGGAAAACCGTAAACCGACTCCAACACGGAGATTGGATCGAGCTTTTACGTCTAATAAGAAAAATATACAGGGTGTGGCACACAGTTTATGGTGCCAGTAGTTCATAGTTGTTTTTTTGTTGCTCCCGCGACTCAGGAATCTTTCCAGCGATGTAATTCGAGCACAACCGCAGATATAAGCTACAGTTGAAGTAGATTGCGATTAAATTTTAAAATCGATCTTATATGGATCTTAACTATCTGCTTTTTTTGGGGCATTGTTATCACCAGCCTTGACCGGCTGTACCTGCATACCCGCTTTTCTTATTTTCTGCAGCCCCTGGGAAACTACGATATCGCCTTTTTTCAGTCCTTTCTCTATCACCCAGTATTGTTCATAGGCAACGCTCTTTTCCACTAGCTGCTGTTTGACCGTATTGTCTTTATCCACTACATAGACAAAACTACCCAGTTGGGTTTCCTGTAGTGCGCTTTGTGGAATTAATAACGCATCGGGGCGATGGCCAACGGTCAGGCTCAGCGGGACATACTGTCCTGGAATCAGAGCCAGCATCATCTGACTGTTATCAGAGTGTTCAGGTAGGTCATTGGGGAAAATAACCCGTGCCGCCATGGTATCTGTATTGGCGTTGAAAGTGGAACTGATGTAATCAATATGGCCCTTTTCACTGTACATTGTTCCGTCCGAGAGGGTCACAGTGCCGCTAATATCAGTGCGCTGCTTCGGACCCAGGCCTTTTGCTGATAATTGCTGGATGATATAGGCATCATTGCGGCTGATACTAAAATCAACATAAATAGGGTTCAGTGCTATCAAAGTGGCTAGTTCAGTTGCCTGTGCAGTAACGACAGCCCCTTTATGCACTTCAGTTTTCTCAATCCAGCCGTCAAAAGGTGCTGTAATGCGGGCATATCCCAGATTCAGTTGAGCCTGCTTGACATCTGCTTTGGCCTTAC
>Ga0164315_10000312_pt1 | contig 32361 bp, 27 predicted proteins | sample GuaBasSedimGuay6_FD_113737 | JGI IMG/M metagenome (GOLD analysis project Ga0164315, IMG submission 113737) | Subseafloor sediment microbial communities from Guaymas Basin, Gulf of California, Mexico - Guay6, Core 4569-2, 0-3 cm | ecosystem: Environmental > Aquatic > Marine > Hydrothermal vents... | reverse complement strand
CGGAAGTACAGGGCCTTCTTATAGTACAGATCAGGAGGGTTGGATAGCTGTTGAAGTGACCGACTCTTATGGATGTGCATTAAGTGATAGCATATACCTAACAGTGGAGCCACTTCCGGAGGTTGACCTGGGCAATGATACCACATTGTGTGGAGCCGAATCGCTCATACTTGATGCAGGATTCGACGGAATTATCTATTCCTGGTCTACAGGAGATATTACTCAGCAGATCACAGTCTATCAGGGAGAACAGGAAATTTGGGTTGTTGTTGATGATGAAAATGCATGTACCAACAGTGATACCATATTGATTGGGTCATGCAATGTCCAATTCTATTTCAGGGATATTCCTAATGCTATTACTGCCAATGGCGATGGAGTAAATGATAGCTGGAACATCGAAAAACTGGATGTATACAGTCAGGCTGTGGTTGAGATCTATGATCAATGGGGAACATTGGTTTGGAAATCTGAACCTGGCTATCCCATAGGATGGGATGGACGAACCATGGAGGGAAGAATGGTACCCGTAGATTCATATCATTATGTGATCTATTTGAATGATGTGGATGATGAAAGAATAATTGGTTTTGTGACAGTAATAAGATAGGAGATGAAAAAACTACCGTTTATAATACTGTTATTGTTTGGCTGGAGCATGATTAGTTCGGCTCAGCAGGCTCCGCTTTACAGTCAATATATGCTCAACGGCTTTCTGCTGAATCCTGCAGTGGCCGGATCTGAAGGGTATTCTGCACTGAATCTTACAGCGCGAGAGCAGTGGCTTGGTTTTGCAGGAGGTCCAGCCACCTATGCACTAAGCTTTCAGTCAAGGATTATGAAGCGCAACCATATTTCCAGATCTTCATCCGTAAGGAGGCGGAGCACCGGTAATTCCAAATCTGGAAATGTGGGAGTGGGAGGGTATATTTTTTCACATCGAAATGGTGCAGTTGAAAGACTGGGTATTAAAGGAACCTATGCTTACCACATCAAGTTAAATGAATCGCAACTTTCTTTTGGGCTTTCATTGGTTGGATATCAGTATAAACTCAATGAGGAGAAGGTTAAACTCGAGGTTGACGGAGATGATCTATGGTTGGGTGCCCATAAATCGGTATTTATTCCAGATGCCGATGCAGGTGTCTATTTTACAACCAGGGAGCTCTGGGCAGGTTTCTCAGTCGATCAGATGTTCGAATCTGTGCTTAAGTTTGGGGATGCAGGCTATGATAAGTTTGTTATGGAACGTCAGTACTATCTCATGGGTGGATATGATTTCCGTGTCAGCCGGGATGTAATCCTTACTCCTTCGGCACTGTTTAAATACTCAGAGAGTGGTAGGTACCAGGCTGAATTCAGTGGCAAGTATTATTACCAGCAAAGTTATTGGGCCGGACTCACCTATCGGACCGGACAAGCGCTGGTGATAATGGCCGGGGTAAGTGTGGACAGGTTTATTTTTGGATATGCATATGATATTGGAATGAATAGCCTTACCAAGCATAGCTATGGGACCCATGAGTTTACCTTTGTTGTCAAAATTGGAAAGCTGACGCGCAAGTATAGCTGGATGAATAGATTTTGACCTTCGCAACAAGACCTCTTCAGTTGATTTACCGATAAAATCCTACCATTTACCGATTTTCGATTCATTGCTGTTTCGAAGGATATTACTTTTGGATTAAATAACTACTTAAATTATGGAAAGAGAACCAAGAGAATATAAAAGATCCGGAAGAGCCCACCTGCTGCTGGGGATTGTGTTGATGTTTTTAGGATTGTTCCTTATTGCAGACCTGGCAGATATTGTTCCCTGGCGAATGCGGGATTTTCTGTTTACCTGGCAGGCCCTGTTAATTTTTCTGGGATTAATTTTTATTTCGAATAAGGAAAACAAGGGAACCGGTGTGGTCCTGATTGTGATCGGATCATTTTTCCTCTTACCCAGGGTAATTGATGTTCCAGACTACTGGCGTGGCTTGTTTTGGCCGGCTATGCTGATCATTATGGGATTGGTGGTCATCTTTGGAAGCAGAAGACATGGAGCGGGATCTACCTATTTTGGCGGGCATAAAAATAGAGCAACAGGTGAGGACTGGCTCGATGATGTGACCGTTTTTGGAGGAGGAGACAGGATCATTTCATCTCAACAGTTTGAAGGGGGTAAGATCACCCATATTTTCGGAGGTTCTAAAATGGACTTTTCACGTGCAAAACTTGCACCCGGGAGACACTACCTGGAACTTACCCTGATATTTGGAGGCACAAAACTTATTATTCCTGAAGCGTGGGATGTGAAAGTGGAAGTCACTTCTGTATTTGGAGGATTCTCCGATAAACGGGTCAGGTCGATTGTAGTTTCAGATACAGACCGTAGCCTGGTCATCACCGGATCCTCCATATTTGGCGGTGGTGAAATTGTGAATTACCACTAACCCATTAACCAGTTTCCATGAGCCATCCAATAACCGGTAACAGGAGGTCGGTACTGATCTATTCCTTCGTTTGGCTGCTTGTATCGGCTCTTCAGGGATTTTTGTACTGGTATATCCTGAGTTTCCCCTGGCCGGTTGTGGTTTCTGATGCGCTTTTTTCAAGCCTGCTGTTTGGATTCATGGGTTTACTGGCCTGGTACCCAACCCGTTATATCCCTTTTCAAAGAAACTCTCCATTTTACTCCATTCTGGCGCATGTGGTAGCCGGTCTTCTGGTCCTTTTTGTTTGGGTGTTGGTAACGGTAGGAATACTGAATGGGATATTCGCCGACCAGGAGGCTTATGTTAAATTCCTGAATAAATCTCTGCCTTGGAGGGCAGGATTGGGAGGATTGGTATACCTGGTGCTTGTCCTTATATATTATCTGGTATCAAACAATCAGAAGCTTATGGAGCGAACCCAGCAACAGGAACGCTTGAAAGTGCTGGTAAGGGAGACGGAACTCAGCATGCTTAAATCCCAGATAAATCCTCATTTTCTCTTCAATTCGTTGAACTCGATCGCGTCTTTGACCATGTCAAATCCCGATGAGGCAAGGGAAATGATCATACGTCTTTCTGACTTTCTGCGATACTCCCTCAAACACAGGGAAAATGAGTATGTTCCCTTGAAAGAAGAGCTTGGCAGGATGAAGGATTACCTGGCCATTGAAAAGAAAAGGTTTGGCGAGAAAATTCAGTATATTTTCAATATCAGTGGTGAATGCGAAGACTTTCCGGTACCGACTATGATTTTTCAACCCTTATTTGAAAATGCCATACGACATGGTGTATACGAGAGTGTGGATCCCATAACTATACGTTTTGATTGCACCCCGGAAAATGAGTTTATGAAAACGGTTGTTGCAAATGATTACGATCCAGCCATCCCGACAAGGAAAGGAACAGGCGTGGGATTGCAGAATGTGCGTCAAAGAATTGAGCTGGCCTATCAGGAGAAGGGATCGGTTCAGTGGATGGGTACGGAAGGCGTGTTTAAGGTAACTATATTGTTTCCACGTATATATTCAAAGCGATGAAAGCTATTTCAATTATAATTGTTGAGGATGAGAAGCCTGCCAGGGACCTGATTCGGGCATACCTGGAAGGAAATACAAATATCAATCTGCTTGGCGAATACGATAATGGATTCGATGGCCTTAAGGCTATCAATGAGCTAAAGCCTGATGCCATATTTCTGGATGTTCAGATGCCCAAGTTAACCGGTTTTGAGATGTTGGAAGTACTGGAACACCAACCGGAAGTAGTATTCACTACTGCTTACGATCAGTATGCCATACAGGCTTTTGAACAGAATGCTGTGGACTATCTTTTGAAACCTTTCTCCAGGGATAGGTTTCAAGAAGCTATTGGAAAGCTTGAATCCAGGATTGAATCCAGGATTGAATCACAGAAAGATACAGGAAACGATAGAACAGGAATTGAGAGAATCAGGCAACACCTGGCTGAAAGTGAAGAGAAATTACACCGTGTAGTAATAAAGAAATCGGGAAAGATACATGTTATATCAACTGGTGATATAAATTACCTGGAAGCTCAGGACGATTATGTCATGATCTATACAAACGAAGGCAGATACCTGAAGCAGCAAACAATGAAGTATTTTGAGAAGCATCTGGATTCCCAGCAGTTTGTAAGGGTACATCGTTCCTATATTGCAAATATTTCCCATATTGAGCGAATTGAACCCTATGAAAAGAGTAACTTTATATTGATATTAAAGGATGGGAACAAGGTTCCTGTAAGCCGCAATGGAATGCAGGTTCTAAAGGAGAATCTCGATTTTTAAGAGATTAAAACAAGGATATATGACATTGCAGATAGACGAAAAAGACCTTAGTAAATTTATTGTAGTGGGGGATAGGGTATTGATAAAACCTAAAAACCAGATGGATCGGACAAAATCAGGTCTGTACCTTCCTCCCGGTGTTCAGGAAAAAGAGAAGATCCATAGCGGTTATGTACTACGGGTTGGTCCCGGGTACCCGATTCCAGCCATTCAGGATAGTGAGGAGCCCTGGAAGAGCCATGGCGATGAGGTCAAATATGTACCATTGCAGCCCAAGGAAGGGGATGAAGCGATCTATCTTCACAATAGCGGATTTGAGATTGAGTTCAACAAAGAGAAATATGTGATCATTCCCCACTCAGCCATTTTAATGTTGATAAGAGATGAAGATCTCTTCAAGTAGGTTTTCCTGATTTCCATCTTCCTGATTTCCTTAAAGCCTGATCCAGGATCCATTCAATCTGGCCATTTGTACTTCGGAATTCATCTGCTGCCCACTTCTCCAATGCTTCCATTTTCACCGGATCTATCCTGAGGACAAAAGCTTTCTTTTTACCCATTTTATTGATGCAATGTACCTGTATTTATCACAGGGCTTGGATCCTTATCTCCGCACAGTACAACCATTAGATTGCTCACCATGGCAGCTTTTCTATCATCGTCCAACTCAACAATTTCCTTTTCTGCTAATTGTTCCAGTGCCATTTGAACCATTGAAACAGCACCTTCAACAATCTTAAACCTGGCTGCCACAACTGCCGTTGCCTGTTGTCTTCTTAACATGGCTCCTGCGATCTCCTCGGAGTAGGCCAGGAAGTTGATTCTGGCTTCGATCACATAGATCCCTGCTATTTCTAACCTTTCCCGGATCTCCATCTCAAGCTCATGGTTTACTTCGGCTCCACCTCCTCTGAGGGTAATCTGGGCATCATGATCCTCGAAATTATCATATGGATATATTCCAGCCAGTTTCCTTAATGCGGTTTCACTCTGAACAAATACAAAATGAACAAAATCATCTACCTCGAATGCAGCTTTATAGGTGTCATCCACCTTCCAGACCAGTACACAGCCTATTTTGATCGGATTCCCGATTTTATCATTCACTTTAATGGTCTCACTATCAAAATTTCTTGCTCTCAGTGAGATTTTCTTTTTCGAGAAAAACGGATTGACCCAGAAAAGCCCATTTGTTTTTATGGTACCCTTATAAGCTCCAAACAGGACCAACACAGATGATTCGTTTGGATTGACCACGTTAAACCCTAAAGATGTAAGGAAGAATGTAACGCAAAGTGGGATTCCCAGCCATATGAGTCCAGCCATAAAACTGAATATGGCTCCAACTAGAACAATCAGCAATACCAATAGCATCAGATACCCTGACATTGCCCTGTATGTTTCTTCGTGTTTTTTCATGGGGTAGATTTTAGATGATATTAAAATGATATCATAAAAATATCACATTTTCCCCACAAATCCAAATTGAGAACCTCAGATTGACCCCGGTACTTAACCTTCGATGCACTCCCTGTGTCTGAAGCAACTCACCAGGTGATCGTTTACCATTCCGGTGGCCTGCAAATGGGCATAGATGATGGTTGAGCCCAGGAACCGGAAACCTTTCTGCTTCATCTCCTTGCTAATAGTATCTGAAAGCGGCGTGTTTGCCGGAATCTCAGTTTGTGAATTGAAATGGTTGACTACCTGCTTCCCATCCACAAATCCCCAGAGATAATTGCTGAATGAGCCATGCTTTTCGCTGATCTCCAAAAAGAGCCTAGCATTATTGATAGAGGATTCAATCTTTTTCCGGTTTCGTATGATCCCCGGATCCTGTAACATAGTCGATACTCTGACTTCGTCGAACAGAGCAACCTGCTCCGCATCGAATCCGGCATAAAGCCTTTGATATCCAGCCCGTCGTTTTAAGATGGTCAGCCAACTTAGTCCAGCCTGGGCCGATTCCAATACAAGAAATTCAAATTGTTTTCGATCGTCACGGGCAGGAGTACCCCATTCCTGGTCGTGGTAATCCACATATATGGGATTAGAGCCGCTCCATGTACAGCGTATTTTTTCATCCATGTTACAAGTTAATAATTCCAGAATACTATTTAGAATTAGTATTCATTGTTATTATAATAACAGAACACATGGAAGCGTTTTTCATTTATTTTATCTTTGCGTTCACAATACGGATGAGGTGCTTGCCTGTATGTGTGAAATGAATAACGATAATATGAATTTCTAATGAATATACAATTTTACAAGGCTCTTAAAAAGAATGATTAGAAATAGTATTAAAGCCATTGGAATGGTTTTAAATTAATTGATAGTAACGCACTTAAAGCATAAATTTATTATCACAGGAGAATCAATTTATTAAACCTATGGAAAAGATTAAAACGCTCATAGATCTTAAAAAAATCAGGGATGAGAAATTGTTCGGATTACAAATCCGTGAAAAGGGGGAAGGTGCCGAGAACAGAGTACAAGTCAAGGTGGCCATGGCTACCTGTGGCATTGCCTCAGGGGCCAAAGATACCATGGAATTTATGGCAGAGGCGCTTGAAAAGCGTGGGATTGAAGCCGTTGTTACTAAGGTTGGGTGCATGGGCTACTGTTATGCAGAACCTACCATTGAGGTGAAACTTCCAGGGAGTGAACCGGTGGTATTCGGTGGAGTGGACCGGGAAAAAGCAGATGAAATTATTGAGAAGTTTATTAAAGGTGGAGAATTGGTGGATGGAATCATCCCCGTGAACTACGAAACCATCGATTTAAAGGAATAAAGGAGGAATAGAAATGTCAAAATACAGCATGCATTTGCTTGTTTGCGGTGGCACCAGCTGCAAGTCTCAGGAGAGTGACAGTATTGCCGAAAAGCTCAAAATGGAGATTTCGAAGCAGGGTCTTCAAGAGACTGTGCAGGTGATAATGACCGGGTGTTTTGGGTTATGTGAAAATGGCCCCATTGTAAAAGTGATGCCCGACAATACGTTCTACACTCAGGTTAAACCTGAAGATGCAGAGGAAATTGTTGAGGAACATGTCATAAAGGGCAAAAGGATAGAGCGACTGCTCTATACAGATCCTGAAACTGAAAAACATGTGGAGGATTCCAAAAGAACGGGGTTTAAGAGAAAGCAGATTCGGATTGCTCTAAGGAATTGCGGAATCATCGACCCTGAGGTGATTGATGAGTATATCGCCAGGGACGGATACCAGGCGCTGGGAGATGTACTTACAACTAAGACCCCGGAAGATACCATCGCCATTATGAAGGCGTCGGGTTTAAGAGGTCGTGGAGGTGCTGGTTTCCCGGCAGGATTGAAGTGGGAGTTTGCCCTTAAGAATGAGGCCGATCAGAAATATGTGGTATGTAATGCCGATGAGGGGGATCCCGGTGCGTTTATGGATCGCTCCATCCTGGAGGGGGATCCTCATTCAGTGCTTGAGGCAATGGCCATTGTTGGTTACTGCATTGGAGCCGATATGGGTTATGTTTATATAAGGGCCGAATATCCCCTTGCCATTGCACGACTAAAAATTGCCATTAAGCAAGCCAGAGAGTACGGTTTGCTTGGAAAGGATATCCTTGGATCGGGATTTAACTTTGACATCGATCTGAAATATGGGGCTGGCGCTTTTGTCTGTGGAGAGGAGACTGCTCTGATACACTCCATGGAGGGTAACCGGGGCGAACCTACATTGAAACCCCCATTCCCAGCCGAGAGCGGATATATGGGAAAACCAACCAATGTTAATAATGTGGAGACGCTGGCCAATGTGCCTGTGATTCTATTAAAAGGAGCCGATTGGTTCAGTAGCATTGGTACTGAGACCTCCAAAGGGACCAAGGTGTTTGCCCTGGCAGGTAAGATTAACAATGTGGGACTGATCGAGGTTCCCATGGGTACCACCCTTCGGGAAGTGATCTTTGAGATAGGCGGAGGAATCAAAGACGGAAAGAAATTTAAGGCCGCGCAGACCGGTGGGCCTTCAGGTGGATGTCTTACAGAGAAACACCTGGATACCCCCATTGACTATGAGAACCTGGTTGCCAATGGTTCCATGATGGGTTCAGGAGGGCTGATCGTGATGGATGAGGACGATTGTATGGTTTCCATAGCACGCTTTTACCTCGATTTCACAGTAGAGGAGTCATGTGGGAAGTGTGCCCCATGCAGAATTGGAAACAAGAGGCTTCACGAGCTGCTTCAGAGAATTTGTGAAGGCAAAGGAGAAGAGAGTGACCTGGTCAGACTAAGGAATCTGGGTGATGTGATCAAAGATACCTCACTCTGTGGTCTGGGACAGAGCTCACCCAACCCGGTACTCTCTACCATGGAAAATTTCCCTGAGGAGTATCTTTCCCATGTGGTGGATAAGAAGTGTCCATCGGGGGTATGTACCGACCTGCTGGAATACTTTATAATAGAGGAGAACTGCATTGGCTGCACAGCCTGTGCAAGGGCCTGTCCGGTAGGATGTATATCAGGGGAGCGAAAAGAGCCACACCTGATCAATCCGGATACATGCATCAAGTGTGGAGCGTGTATGGAGAAATGTAAATTTGATGCAGTGATCTTAAAATAAGTAGAAAAGATGCGTATAGTTAAACTTACTATAGATGGAAAAAAGGTGGAGGTCCCGTCAGGAACCACCATCTACAAAGCCGCAAAACAGCTGGATATAGAAATTCCTATCCTCTGTTACATGGATCTGAAAGATCTGAATATTGAGAATAAACCTGGTGGCTGCCGAATTTGTTCCGTAGAGGTTGAGGGCAGAAGAAATCTGGCCCCATCATGCTCAACCGATGTGGCAGAAGACATGGTTGTAAAAACCAACAGCATGCGTGTGATTAACGCACGCAGAACGGTTATGGAGCTGATCCTTTCGGATCACCCCAAAGATTGTCTCTCCTGCGCCAAGTCAGGAAATTGCGATCTGCAGGATATGGCAGTCAAACTCGGGATCAGGGAAATACCCGGACAGGAGTATGCAGAGATGTCAACCTATAGAATCGACACATCTCCCTCCATTATCAGGGAGCTGGACAAGTGCATCATGTGTCGCAGGTGTGAGACCATGTGTAATGATTTCCAGACTGTGGGAGCCCTTCATGCAGTGAATCGTGGATTCAATGCGGTGGTAGCTCCTGCATTCGAGATGAATCTGGAGCACTCTCCCTGTACCTACTGTGGACAGTGTGTAGCAGTTTGCCCCACTGGAGCACTTACCGAAGTAGATCATACCGGGAAAGTGATTGCTGCGCTAAATGATCCCACAAAAACAGTGGTGGTTCAGACTGCTCCGGCTGTAAGAGCTGCATTGGGTGAAGAGTTTGGAATGGAGCCAGGAACACGGGTCACAGGACAGATGGTAACCGCACTCAAACAATTGGGATTTGATTATGTATTTGATACCGATTTTGCTGCCGACCTTACCATCATGGAAGAAGGGACTGAATTGTTGGGACGTTTGAAGAAGCACCTCGAAGGTGATGAAAATGTAAAGCTACCCATGCTTACCTCCTGCTGCCCTGGGTGGGTGAATTTTTTCGAATACAACTATCCTGATCTGAAAGATGTACCATCCACTGCACGATCTCCTCAACAGATGTTTGGAGCCATTGCCAAGACTTATTTTGCAGATAAGATTGAAGTGGACCGCAAAGATCTGGTGGTGATTTCTATCATGCCCTGCCTTGCCAAAAAATATGAGTGTCAGCGAGAGGAGTTCAGTGTAGATGGTAATCCTGATGTAGATTTCAGTATCTCTACCCGTGAACTGGCTCATCTGATCAAGCAGGCCAACATGGACCTGAACAAACTGGAGGAGGATGATTTTGATGCTCCACTGGGAGAGTCTTCAGGTGCCGGTGTTATTTTTGGTGCAACTGGAGGTGTTATTGAGGCTGCCACCAGGACAGCATATGAACTCCATACCGGGAAAACACTTGAGAAGGTCGATTTTGAACAACTCAGAGGAATGGCCGGGATTCGTTCTGCCACCGTTGATTTCGATGGACTTGACATCCACATAGGAATTGCACATGGATTAGGCAATGCCAGGAAATTGCTTGACGAAGTGAAAGCCGGAAAGTCGAAATACCATGCCATTGAAGTAATGGCTTGTCCGGGTGGATGTATCGGTGGTGGTGGTCAGCCTCTTCATCATGGGGATGCATCTATTCTTCAAGCCAGAACCAAGGCAATTTATAGGGAGGATGAGGAAAAAACAATCAGGAAATCACATGAGAATCCCTATATTCTGAAGCTATACGATGAATTCCTGGGTGAGCCTTTGAGTGAGAAGGCGCATGAATTGTTGCATACGCACTATTTCGATAAGCGAAAGAAGATATTCCAGGTTTAATTGGTAATAATATAGATAGTTATGTCAAGCGTAAAAATAGAACTCAGACAGGACCAGGTGGATAAGATCCATGCCATTTGTGATTCATTCGGCAACCTGGAAGGCGAACTGATCAATGTACTGCATAAATGCCAGGGGACCTTTGGGTATTTACCCGCTGAGGTACAGGAGATCATCTCAGAAAAAATGGAAATTTCAGCAGCCAAAGTGTATGGGGTGGTCACTTTCTACTCCTTCTTTACCATGATCCCTAAAGGAAAACACCCAATCTCAATCTGTACAGGAACTGCATGTTATGTAAGGGGTGCGGAAACAGTGCTTAACGAATTTAAGAAGCAACTGGAGATTGAAGTTGGTGAAACCGATGTAAATGGTTTATTTTCACTGAGCTGTTTGCGATGTGTTGGGGCCTGCGGACTTGCACCGGTGGTGCAGGTGGGTGACAAAACCTATGGCCGCGTTGCTCCGGATGATGTGGAAGGAATCATAAAGGAGTATTTGAACGGACTTCACTGATACTGGCCTGTTATTCACCACCTTTTCTTATTCTTTTACTGCCAGATTTGATTATAGGTCGGAAATATGCTACTTTTGGAGTGGACGTAAGATTGGAAAAATTGAAATAATGAGGTTGAGAACATTAACCCCCGTATTGGTTATTTCCAGTCTTTTAATTACTACTACTTGTACAGAGGATAAATCGGCGGTACTTATGCCTGTAACCACCGATTCGGAGCTGGCCCTTGAACTATTCGAAAGCGGAATGATGGCATTCGATCAGATCAAACTGAGTTTGGCATGGCATAATCTTGATCTTGCGGTAAAGGAAGATCCGGATTTTTTTATGGCCTCTTTCTGGATGTATTTCATGTCCAGTAAGAACTCAAAAAAGGTTGCTGAGAAAGCATTGCAGGCCAACGCCTCATTTAACGATGGTGAAAAGCACATCAGAAGTGCATTTAAATATTTGCTAGATGGGCAGGATGAGAAAGTAGTCGAACAACTTCAGATGGTTATAGATCTCTATCCGGCTGATCCGCATGTTCACAAGATCCTCTATATTCTTCAGTTTCAATTTATGAAGGACTATGAAGGAGCGATAAAGTCTATTAAAAGAGCAATTGCTTCTACCGATGAATACCCACTTGCTTACAACCAGCTGGGATATGCCTTAATGGAGCTTGAGGAGTATGATGAAGCTGAAAAGGCTTTTGATCAATACATTAAATCTGCTCCGCATCTGGCCAATCCATATGACTCAAAAGGTGACTTTTACATGACCACCAAGCAGTATGAAAAAGCCTATGATAGTTATATAAAGGCTTTTGAAATAGATTCCGGATTTACTGTGAGTGAAAAGAAGGCCAAAAAGGCAAAACAACTACAGGAGAAGATGTCACCGTAACTTGCTATTCACGGTTTTATAGAAATAGCTCTTCTTTTCTTCGGTCTCGTCATAGGTAAATACTTCCTCATTTTCATTGGATACATAATTTGCCATTGCAAAATCCCCAATACACATCAGGTTATGGCTGAATAGAAGGAAACCTAAGAGTATCGTGTACTGTGGCATCCAGAAAATAACAACCATCAATAGGACAGTATTGACTGTAATAAATGGAAGCATAGCCAGGAAATAGAGCTCTTTCCTGTTTACTGGAAACCGGTTTGCAGTTACATAAAAGATAAATTGTTGAAGATTAGCCCCAAACTGAATCTTCTTTGCCCCAAGAATCTTGTAGGCAAGCCCATGAAGGAGCTCATGAAACGGGATAATTATCAGGCTTCCTGCAAAAATCCCCAGAATGAGCTGTATAATAAACCCGGACCAATTGATCCAGCCTGTGCAAAACCCCCAGATTGAATAGATCCCAATACCTGACAATACAATCACATTGACGGCTGCATATAACCAGGACATAAGACCTTTTTTTCTAATGGTTGAAAGAACAAATGGAATCATATCATCGAAATTCAATTCCAGAATTTGGGTATACAATCCCTCATTTTGCAGCTGTTCAACATCAGGAACATTCGATCGAACAAATAGCGCCTTGTTTGTCATGGGTTTTCATTAATTTGGGCAGGCTATTCCAGCATCAATTTAGTAATTACCAGTGAATAGAAATCAAACAACCGGTTATTTCTACGCGCTGTGGGCATCCATTGCCCTGGCTGCTTCCTTCGTGTTCAGTAAATCAGTGTTAAATTACCTGACCATGGTACAATTTGGTGTACTCTGGTTTGGTCTGGGTGTGGTTTGGAACGGGACCTGGTTTATGGCCAGGAAGGAGTATAGAAGCCTTTATGAATCTTCGATACGAAAGACGATAGTGGCAACGACAGTGGCGGTTCTGGAAGGGGCAGCGACGGGTCTGTTCTATTTGGCCATCAAGGCAATGGAAAATCCTGCCGTGGTTTCTTTCATAGGGAATGTGGGACCGGTTTTCGTTACCTTGATGGGAGTTGTTTTGCTGGGAGAGAGGTTCCGAAACACTCAAGTAGCTGGTATTGTGATTACCATAGCAGGGTTATTTGTGATCAATTTCAGGGATGGTGGATTAGCCGGTTTCCTGGATCCGGGGGCAAAGTATGTAATCGGAGCCTCCTTCCTTTTCGCTGTGGCCACCATAGTAGGCAGGAAATACAATAAACTATTGATACCGGGTTATATGTCTCTGATTCGTTCTGTTTTACTGGCCATGGTAATGGCTGTGCTGTTTTTTAGAACAGACGGCCTTCCGGACATGCCTTTTCATATTTGGAGGGATCTCTCCATTGGTTCCCTTTTGGAGACCCTGATTGTGATTGTCCTGGCATACCAGGCATTGAAGTTGATAGAAGCCACCAAGACCTCTTTAATAATCAGTACCAAAGGCGTGTGGACCTTATTGTTGGCCTGGATATTTCTCGGTGTTTTTCCAACTGGAGTCCAACTGGCGGGGGGATTATTAACCCTGGTGGGTGTTTGGCTGATCACAAGGGAAGTAAAGGTTACTCATCGAGAATAAAACTATAGACTGTATGTTTTGAAGCCATTCGGGCATATTTTTTTGCCAGATGCTGCAACTCTTCCCGCTCGCTAATCCTGGAAAGACCCATATATCCAATGGCCTTATACATATCAGCGATCGGGCCAAATGATTTGGCCAGTTCTACCGTCTCTAAATATCCTTTTTTTGCATGGAGATCGTTTCTTAAGTATTTTTCCGAGAGCAATGCTTTCGACATGGTCCTTACCATTGCAGAATAGTCGTCTTCCTGTGGACTTATGGCCTCCAAAACTTTCCTTGCTTCGGCAAACTTGCCTTGATGCAACAGAATCGTTAGCAGAAGGCCCTGGTAATAGATATTTTGTGGGTATTTGTGATTCAACCTGGAGATATAATAGAGAGCCGAACTTAAATTATCCTCATAGTTGAGTTGAATCAATGACATAAAAAGCAACGACTCCACCTTTAGGTATACAGTATGGTCAATGGCATACTTTAGTTGGTCCAGGCCAAGCTGTTTGTCACCTTCCTGCATAAATGAAACCAACGGTTTATAGATCGGACGGGCTTCTGGATATGCTTCAATGTAGTAGTTGTACAGACCTGTAGAGAAATAGAACTCTGCAAAATTCTCCTTCAATTTAAAGCCTTCTAATGTATTCTGATACATGGTACCCAGGTCTGGAACCACCTTGATGGGTTTTCCATTATCAGCCCAAAACATGGCTTGAAAGGCCCGTCCAAACAGGTCAAAAAAGACCCCTTCCAGTTGTGTATGATCATTTTCTGTATAGGCTTCAGCCATCTGAACACACTTTTCCATTAGTGCGAGGAATTGTTCTGACTCTTTTTTCCCAGGAGTAAGGGGATAGTGCTTCCAGTATATGATGAGGGCATCAAGAAAAAAAGGGGCAGGGTGTTCCGGAGTTAGATTAGCAAGGATGAGCTGTTGCCGTTTTGCCTTGGTAAAAGAGAATCCATAGGTATGATCAAGACAATTCTCAACATGCTCAAGGAGATCCGGCCGGTCGAGGTAAGATACCTGGGATTTGGCTGATGTCCAGCTAAGTCCAAAGCAAATCAACACAGAGAATAGTCTCCTCATTGAACAAAGATAGAAATAAAAAGGGCCATCCACAGCAGCGGATAGCCTTTCAATAAGCCGGTAACAAAAACTACTTCTTTTAACAGAACTATATTTTTTTTTGCACTTTTGTGTTTTACAGAAATAAGTATGATTCAGATTGGAGATAAGATTGTAAGCAGGGAATTATTTGAGAATCATTTTATTTGTGACCTTCCTTCTTGTCATGGAAACTGTTGCGTTATCGGTGATTCCGGGGCTCCTCTTGAGGAGGATGAGGCTGTTGTACTATCCAATCACATAAATGAAATCAGACCCTATCTAAGGAGAGAAGCACTGAGAGCCATAGACGAACAGGGGAGTTGGGTAATCGATGATGACGGAGATAAAGTGACCCCTCTTATAGGTCGCGAAGAGTGTGCCTATGTGGTATTTAACGATGGAATTGCAAGGTGTGCCATTGAACAGGCATTTGAAGAGGGGACCATATCTTTCCGTAAACCAGTTTCCTGTCACCTTTACCCGATCAGAGTCAATAAAATGGGGAAAGGCATTGCACTTAATTACCACCGCTGGGGCATTTGTGAGCCTGCGCGGATCATGGGGAAAAAGGAGGGAGTTCCGGTCTTCATGTTTCTGAAGGATCCCATTGAAAGGGTTTATGGCAAGGAGTTTTATCAAGAGCTTGAGCTTATTTATAGCGAACTGAATAAAGAGGTTACCGGGTAAGATCTATTAATTATTATACACCTATACAATATGGAAACAATTAAGAACTATGTAGAGACAAACAAGGAGAGGTTCCTTGAAGAGCTTTTTGAATTGATCAGGATTCCTTCCATCAGCGCAAAAGCTGAAGCAAAAGATGACATGTTAAAAAGTGCAGAGTATATAAAGGCTGCACTGATAAGTGCCGGTGCAGATCATGCAGAGGTTAAGGAAACAAAGGGCTGGCCTGTTGTTTACGGCCATAAAATTATCGATGAATCTTTGCCTACCGTACTTGTTTACGGCCATTATGATGTACAACCCGTTGAGCCACTTGATTTATGGGATTCGCCGCCTTTCGAGCCTGAGGTAAGGGATGGAAAGATCTATGCTCGTGGTGCTGATGATGACAAGGGTCAGCTCTATATGCACGTAAAAGCTTTCGAGCTAATGAACAGAACAGGTACACTCACTTGTAATGTGAAATTTATGATTGAGGGCGAAGAGGAGATTGGCTCTCCAAGCTTAAAGCAATTCTGTAAGGAAAACAAGGAATTACTGAAGGCCGATGTAATACTGATTTCTGATACAACTATGATTGCTCAGGATACACCATCCATTACTGTTGGTTTGCGGGGATTGAGCTTTATGGAGGTGGAGGTGACCGGTCCAAACCGGGATCTGCATTCGGGTTTGTTTGGAGGGGCTGTGGGTAATCCTGCTAATCTGCTGGCTAAAATGATAGCTTCTCTTACCGATGAGAATAACCACATAGCCATTCCGGGATTTTATGACGATGTGCAGGAGGTTTCGGACAGCGAACGGAGTGAGATGGCAAAAGCTCCATTCAGTGAAGAGGCGTATAAAAAAGCACTCGATATTAATGAGGTGGTGGGCGAAGCTGGATTCTCATCCAATGAGAGAACCGGTATCAGGCCAAGCCTGGATGTGAATGGGATATGGTCTGGTTATACCGGTGAAGGGGCTAAAACAGTACTCCCCTCAAAGGCATATGCCAAGATCTCCATGCGATTGGTCCCCAACCAGGATTCCGGGAAAATTGATGAACTGTTTATTAAGCATTTCGAAAGTATTGCACCTGAAGGGACAAAAGTTAAGGCTAAAAGCCTGCACGGGGGACAGGGGTATGTAACCCCCATTGACTTCCCGGCATACAGAGCAGCCAGCAGTGCCATTGAGGAGAGCTTTGGAAAACAACCCATCCCGGTGCGAAGTGGAGGCAGTATTCCCATTGTTTCAGATTTTGAAGAGGTGCTGGGTATAAAATCAATTCTGATGGGTTTTGGTCTGGATTCTGATGCGATCCATTCACCCAACGAAAATTATCCTCTTTTTAACTTCTATAAAGGGATTGAAACCATCCCTCTGTTCTACAAGTATTTTGTAGAAGAGATGAAGTAAACGATCCCTTACATATTTGATTATTGAACCGCTGGCAATTTGCTGGCGGTTTTTCTTGTAAATGCCATATATTTCTGATAATGGTAATAAAAATACAGGTATTAATGTATAAAAATATAAAATGCACGGCTTTAGGTATAAAAAGAAGGGGGTAGAAATAAAAAAAAGTATATATTTGCAGCATCAAACCCTAAAATCAATTCAATTTAAATAAAAAATTATGGCCATTATCAGATTTAAAGCACTGGAACAGGTTTTTGACAGGAAGCCAAATCATGTAAGCCCTCCCTCAGATAAAACGTCAGATTATTTTGGAATTAATGTCTTTGATAAGGTGAAGATGCAAAAGTACCTCTCCAAAGATGCTTTTAATCATGTGATGGATGCAATTGAAAAAGGAACTCCCATTGACAGAAGGAAAGCAGATGCAGTAGCAACAGGTATGAAGGCATGGGCCACTGAAAGGGGTACCACACACTATACGCACTGGTTCCAGCCATTGACAGGTGGAACTGCTGAGAAGCACGATGCATTTATACAGCTTAACCAGTATGGGGGTGTGGTTGAAGCATTTGCTGGCAGTGCGCTGGCTCAACAGGAGCCCGATGCCTCTTCTTTCCCCAGCGGCGGGATCCGGAATACTTTCGAAGCCCGTGGTTACACTGCCTGGGATCCTTCATCACCAGCATTTATTATTGACAATACCCTGAGTATACCTACTATATTTATATCCTATACAGGGGAAGCACTGGACCATAAAGCTCCACTGCTTAAGGCATTGAACGTAATTGATAAAGCAGCTACTGAAACCTGCCAGCTGTTTGATAAGAATGTAACCAAGGTGCATGCGAATCTGGGTTGGGAACAGGAATATTTCCTCATTGATGAAGCACTCTATTATGCACGACCCGACCTGGCATTAACCGGACGTACACTGATGGGTCACGCTTCAGCCAAGGACCAGCAGTTGGATGATCACTATTTCGGGTCTATACCTGAGCGTGTTACGGCATTTATGCATGATCTTGAATCGGAATCATATAAGCTGGGAATACCGGTAATTACGAGGCACAATGAGGTGGCACCCAATCAGTATGAATTAGCTCCTGTCTTTGAGGAGTGTAACCTGGCTGTGGACCACAATGTATTGTTAATGGACCTGATGAAAAAAGTGTCCAGGCATCACGGGTTCAGGGTGCTGTTCCACGAAAAGCCGTTTCGGGGTATCAACGGTACAGGTAAGCATAACAACTGGTCACTAGCCACAGATACAGGAGTAATTCTGCACAAGCCCGGGAAGAATCCAAAATCCAACATGCAGTTTCTTGCCTACGTTGTAAATACCATTAAAGCGGTTTATGACCATCAGGATCTTTTGAGGGCCAGTATTGCTTCGGCTTCCAACGCTCATCGACTGGGTGCCAATGAAGCTCCGCCTGCCATACTATCCTGCTTTCTGGGAACAGAGGTATCGGCCATGCTTGATCAACTGGAGGAACAGGTAACCAATAAGAAGATGACCCCGGATGAGAAGACAGCACTCAAATTGGATATTGGAAAGATTCCTGAAATTTTACTTGATAATACGGACAGGAACCGGACTTCACCCTTTGCTTTTACCGGAAATCGTTTTGAGTTCAGGGCTGTAGGTGGAAGTTGCAATCCAGCCACACCCATGACCGTATTGAATGCTGCAGTGGCTGCCCAGCTCATTGAATTCAATGGTGAGGTTGAGAAACTGGTAGACAACGGTGTAAAGAAAGATGAGGCTATTTTCCAGGTGTTAAGAAAATACATCATTGCTTCCAAAGCCATTCGATTTGAGGGCGACAATTATAGCGATGACTGGGTAAAGGAGGCTGAGAAACGTGGACTGACCAATGTGACAGATGTCCCTGAAGCACTTTCAGCTTACCTATCAGATAAATCCCGGAAACTATTCTTTGATCTTGGAATCTTCACCGAGTCGGAGCTGGAAGGACGTGTTGAAGTAATGTTCGAACAGTATACCTTGAAGATTCAGATCGAAGCTCGGGTGCTGGGTGATCTGGCCATTAATCACATTGTCCCAACTGCCGTTAAGTATCAAAACAGGTTGATGGAGAATGTGCTGGGATTAAAAGAGATCTACGGAGAGGAATACAAGGATCTGGCTGGAAACAGGATAGAATTGATCAAAGAGATCTCAGACCATGTAACTGCAATTAAAAATGGTGTAAATGATATGGTTGATGCCAGGAAGGTTGCTAACAAAATGGATGATGAGAAGGAAAAAGCCAAGGTTTATTCTAAAAAGATTGCTCCTTTCCTTGATAAGATCCGCTATCACATCGACAAGCTCGAGCTTATTGTAGATGATGAGATCTGGCCATTGCCAAAGTACAGGGAGCTGTTGTTCTTAAGCTAAATCATACAATCGCATCTAAATTGTTCAGGCCTCCCGCTCTCGGGGGGCCTTATTCGATCTACAGGTATATCAAATAATCGGTGGATTATTGCGTTTTATATTCATAGAAAAAAAAGGTAATTTTATGAAAATGTTAAAACGGGTAATCGATGACCAATAAACTCATGAAATACACATTCCTGGCCGTGATGGCTATACTTCTTTTTTCTTTACCGGCGGAAGCCCAGAAGAAGCAGAAAGATTCAAGGGCTCAGGCGGCTTATGATGCCGGGGAGTATTTTGAAGCCATCGACCTCTATAAGAACGCTTACAATAAGGTAAAGGATAAGACCCAAAAGATTGCCATTCTCTTTAAAATTGGAGATTGCTACAGGATACTTGGGGATGCCAGGTCGGCTGAGCTCTGGTTTAAAAAGGCGATCAGGGAGGATTACCAGGATCCGATCATATATCTCAGGTATGGCCAGATGATGCTTATTAATGAAAAGTATGATGAAGCCGAAGAGCAATTCAGCACTTATATAGATCTGGTTCCAGATGATCCAAGGGGATCCAGGGGGGTCGAATCGTGTGAAGCTGCCATTGTATGGAAAGAGAACCCAACCGGTTATAATGTGGAGAATATGCGATACTTTAACTCCCGGCAGAGGGATTTCAGTCCGGCATATGTAAATGAAGGGTTTACTGAGATACTTTTTACCTCCACCAGGGAGGATGCTACCGGCAATGCAACACATGGAGCCACAGGTCAGAATTTTGCAGATATTTTTTCCTCAAACATTGACAGGAAAGGGAAATGGAGTGTTCCGGTTCCTGTGGAGAGTCTCAATACCGAGTTTGAGGATGGCACACCCTGTATCTCCTCCGATTTTTCGACCCTTTACTTCACCCGATGTATGAAGGGTAAAAACCAGCAACTGGGATGTCAGATCTACAGGTCCACCTCAAGTGGAGCAGGAGAGTGGTCGGAGCCCGAGGTTGAGTTTCAGGAATTTGGTGACAGTATAACCACTGCACACCCAGCCATATCTCCAGACGGTCTTACGCTCTATTTTGTATCAGATATGCCAGGCGGACTTGGAGAGAAGGATATTTGGAGAGTTACCAGGGAAAGTGAAGGCAGCTCCTGGGGCTCACCTGTAAACATGGGAGAGCAGATCAATACTCCCGGCAACGAACTCTATCCTTACGTGCATAGTGACGGAACTCTATATTTCTCCACCGACAGCAGGATTGGTCTTGGAGGATTGGATATTTACAAGGCCAGGCTTGATGAGGTTGGCAATTGGAGCCTGGAGAATATGAAACCTCCCATCAACTCGTCTGAGGACGATTTTGGGATTACTTTTGAATCTGATGTGGAGCGTGGTTTCTTCAGTTCTTCAAGGAAGGGCAGAGGAAATGATGAGATTTTTTCATTTGTTTTACCTCCACTGGAATTCTCTGTAATCGGCGTAGTTAAGGATGAGCGAAACGATCAGATTCTTCCGGGTTCAACCGTTAAATCGGTGGGAAGTGATGGAATCACCATTGAATCGAAAACTGGAGATGAAGGCACCTTCAAATTCATGCTAAAACCTGCCACCGACTATGTGTTTATTGCAAGTCAGCCCGGATATCTGAATGGAAAGGAGAGAGAATCCACCAGGGGGCTTGATCAAAGTAAGGAGTTTGAAGTTACCATTTATCTGGCTTCCATTGAGCAGGTAATCGAGTTACCAAATATCTTTTACGATTTTGCCAAATGGGACCTGAGGCCTGAATCTATGGTATCGCTCGATAACCTTGTAGAGACACTGGACGATAATCCCAATGTGACCATCGAGTTAATGTCGCACACCGACTCAAGAGGTAGTCCAGCCGATAACCAGGAGCTGTCCCAAAAGAGGGCTCAGTCAGTTGTCGATTATTTGATCTCAAAAGGAATTGCAGCCGACAGGCTTCAAGCTAAAGGATATGGAGAGGCTCAGCCAAAGGTGGTGGACGAAAAGGTGATATCGCAATATAATTTCCTGAAAATCGAGGATGTACTGACCGAAAATTTCATCAACCAACTTGATGGAGCCGAGCTGCAGGAGAAAGCGCATCAGGTGAACAGGCGGACCGAATTCAGGGTGCTTTCAACCGATTATATTCCGAAAAACTGAAATTGATGAGTCATTCTTCCCGCTACCTGCTGCGCGGTGTCTCCTCCGGTAAGGAGGAGGTCCACCAGGCCATCAGGCATGTGGACAAAGGGTTATTTCCCAAAGCATTCTGTAAAGTGATTCCGGATATGCTTACAGGTGATCCTGAATATTGCCTGGTGATGCATGCCGACGGGGCCGGGACCAAGTCTTCACTGGCCTACATGTACTGGAAAGAGACAGGTGATCTCTCAGTCTGGAAAGGAATTGCCCAGGATGCAATTGTGATGAATCTGGATGATCTGTTGTGTGTGGGTATGACAGGGGATATCCTTCTCTCCTCCACCATAGGCAGAAACAAGAACAAAATTCCGGGGGAAGTCATCTCGGCTATTATCAACGGGACCGAAGAGATTCTGGGGGAGCTCAGAGAGATGGGTGTTCCCATTTACAGTACAGGTGGGGAGACCGCGGATGTGGGCGATCTGGTGAGGACCATTATTGTGGATTCAACAGTGGTGGCGAGATCGAAGCGAAGTGAGATCATTGAAAACAGAATCGCGCCGGGTAATGTCATAGTCGGGCTGTCGTCGTCGGGACAGGCATCATACGAAGATTCATATAATGGCGGAATGGGCAGCAATGGACTCACCTCTGCCAGGCACGATGTATTTGCTGGATACCTGGCATCGAAGTATCCTGAAAGTTATGATCCGGATGTTCCCTCCGAGCTCATTTACTCCGGGAAAAAAGCACTTACAGATCTAATCGAGGGTGTTGGGTTAGATGCCGGGAAATTGGTCCTTTCACCTACCCGCACCTATGCCCCGGTTATCAGGGAATTGCTTTTAAACTATAGAGAGCAGATCGATGGGATGATTCATTGTTCAGGAGGAGCTCAGACAAAAGTACTTCACTTTGCCGGTGAGGTTCATATTATCAAAGATCACCTTTTCCCTTTACCTCCACTGTTTAGAATGATCCAGGCGGAATCGGGAACGGATTGGAAAGAGATGTACCAGGTTTTCAATATGGGACACCGGTTTGAGATCTATACAGATGAAGATACTGCTAAAGAGGTGATCAAGCTGGCAGAAAAGTACAGCATAGAGGCCAGGATCATAGGACACTGTGAGGCGGCCAGCCAGAAAAAACTGACCATTCAGGGAGATCAGGGGGAGTTTGTATATTAAGATAAAATTGACGCATGGGAGAAAACATGATACAATCCCGGTTAGAAGGGGTAAAAGTCAGGTTCGATGAAGTAGGACAGCTAATAACCGACCCCTCGATTTTAGCTAATATGCCACGGTATATAAAACTGAACCAGGAGTACAAACAGCTTGAGCCTGTCATTGAAGCCTATGATGCCTATGGCAATCTGTTGAGCAATATTGAAAGTGCAAAAGAGATGCTTTCTGAAGAGAAGGATGTGGAACTCAGGGAGATGGCTAAGGAGGAGCTGGACTTGTACCAACAGGAGTTAATTGCCCTGGAGGAGAAAATAAAGCTGTTGCTGTTACCCAAAGATCCTGAAGATGCGAAAAGCGCCATTGTGGAGATCAGAGCTGGTACCGGAGGAGATGAAGCCAGTATTTTTGCAGGGGATTTGTACAGGATGTACATTAAATTCTTTGAATCGAAGGGTTGGAAAGCCTCTACCACCAGTTTTACAGAAGGCACAGTAGGAGGCTACAAGGAGATCATCATGGATGTGTCGGGTCAGGGTGTATACGGGATCATGAAATATGAATCGGGTGTGCACAGGGTGCAGCGGGTCCCACAGACCGAGACTCAGGGAAGGGTTCATACTTCAGCTGCAACGGTAGCTGTATTGCCCGAAGCAGAAGAGTTTGAAGTTGTGGTAAACCAGGCTGATATAAGGAAGGATACCTATTGTTCTTCAGGTCCGGGTGGGCAATCTGTGAATACCACCTATTCAGCCATACGTCTTACCCACATACCTACCGGGATAGTGGTTACCTGCCAGGATGAGAAGTCCCAGTTAAAAAATCTGGATAAAGCAATGAAGGAGCTAAGAACCCGTCTTTATGCAGTTGAATATCAGCGTCGGATGGATGAGATCTCTTCCAAGCGAAAGACCATGGTTTCTTCGGGCGATCGTTCGGCAAAGATTCGTACCTACAATTATCCCCAGGGACGTGTTACTGATCACCGGATTAACCTGACACTCTATAATCTTCAATCCATTATTAATGGAGCCCTGGGTGAGGTAATTGATAAGCTCCAGGTGGCTGAGAATGCCGAGCGATTAAAAGAAAGTGGAATGCAATAATATCTGGCTCATGAATGCTGAAGAACTATACCGGAATATCTTGCGCAAGAAGAGTTATCTATGTGTGGGACTTGATACAGACTATAACAAGATTCCAAAGATGCTTCTTGACAGCGAGTATCCCATTTATGAGTTTAATAAGCGTATAATTGATGCCACTGCGGATCTGGCAGTTGCCTATAAACCCAATCTTGCATTTTATGAAAGCATGGGTGCTGCAGGTTACATGAGCCTGGAAATGACAATTACCTATATGCGCACCAACTATCCTGATCTGTTTATTATTGCTGATGCGAAAAGGGGGGATATTGGGAATACGTCACGGATGTATGCGCATGCCTTTTTTAAGACCCTGGATTGTGATGCCGTTACACTATCTCCTTATATGGGATTTGATAGCATCTCCCCTTTCCTTGAGACAGATGGGAAATGGGCCATTTTGCTTGCTCTGACTTCAAATGAGGGATCAAAGGATTTTCAATTGCTGAATATGGAGGGGGATAAACAGCTGTACGATCAAGTGATAACCACTTCTGCTGGTTGGGGAAATGTGAATAACATCATGTATGTGGTAGGTGCAACCAGGGCTGAATCTTTGTCTCATATCAGGAAACTGATCCCTGAACATTTCCTTCTGGTACCTGGTGTTGGAAGCCAGGGGGGGAGTCTTAATGAGGTGGCAGTTCATGGAATGAATGATCGCTGCGGATTGCTTGTAAACGCAAGCAGATCCATCTTATATGCCGATGTAACCAACAAATTTGAGGAGGCCGCCAGGAAAGAGGCTGCCAGACTTCAAAATGAAATGGAAATCACATTGAGGAACAAGGACCTTCTCCAATAAAAAAATGATCATGGGGAAGGCTGCGCTGGGAAAGAAGATTTAAAAAGGGCTCCAATCTCTGAGAAGAGCTTTTTCAAAGTGTCCACTTCCATGCGGGTAAGCCTGTTGATATTCACAATATTTCCTGGGACTTCGCCCTTGGTGATGCTTTCAACCTGGAATTTTAAGCGGAGGTGCATCATAAAGTTATAAGCCTGAAAAAGTTCTTCCTGGCTCATTTTATGGATGCATTTCCGGGAAGACAATTCAATTAAGCGATCCAGGCTATTGGTCTGGGTAAGTTTTTCACGGATGGAATATAAACGGATGAATGCGACGATCGGAAGCATTACATTTTTTATATCCAGGTTGGGCCCGTCGGAAGGGGACTCATCTCCCACGAGCTTTCCGAAAATATTCAAAGGAGGTTTGAACTTCAGAACAACCTGGGTCATGTGGTAGTAAAACACAGATTTATTATCTGATATTTCCATGATATGATTGCGAAGCTCATCCACCAGGGACTGCTCACCAAAAACAGACCTGAAATCAAAGAAAATTGCCGCTTCAAGAATATCCTGGGGATTGCTTGTATTAAACCACTGGGTGAAATAGTTTTTCCAGGTGGCCAATGCCTGGGTCCATTTTGGATTTTGAGCCATGATATCTCCTCTGCAATAGTTATAACCCACCGTGTTCAGATCTTTATTCACCCTTGCTCCCAATTCAAGAAAATACTTCCGGGTAACCTCCAGCCTTTCCTCTTCAAGCACTTCAAAGATGATGGCATTATCCTGGTCAGTGGCCAGGGTCTGTTCACCCCTGCCTTCACTCCCCAATACAACAAACGCAAATTCAGCCGGGGGCTTTCCCATATCCTCCATGGCAAAATGAATCACCTGCTGGTGTATGGCATCGGCCACAGAAGTAATGATCCTGTTGATGTGATCAGTCTTATCCCCACTCTCCAATAGTGCTTTCACAAGCACCGGAACCCGCTTGTAAATTGTTGAAAGCTGACTTACTTCCTCGGCAATTTCTATTTCCTTCACCATGAAGCTTATGGTATTCTGCTGTACATTTATTAAATGTTCGTAAGCGATCACCCCGGTGATATTATTCTTTGCATCCACAGTGGCAAGGTGGGAAACATTCTTGCTATTCAGACTCAATAAAGCCTCATAAAGAAGTGCATTTTCGGAGATAGTCTGCACCGGCGAGCTCATGATCTCAACAACCGGTGTCCCGGGATCCACACCAGCTGCAACTACTCTTTTTGTAAGGTCATTGTGGTTGATCACGCCAATGATGCTGTTCCCCTGACTAATAAAAACCGAATTTCTCTTTTTCCGGGTCATCAGTAAAGCAGCGTCCCGGATGGAAGAGGTTGTCTGACATTTTTTCACATCCTCGATCAGGGGCCTGATGGGCTGGCTCATTAATTGGAGAGAAGATTGTAATTCATCCGTAAGCATTTCGCTGTCCTTTGCAAGCTGCTGTTTCAGACTGATCTCTTTGATGATTAAAATATATCCTTTCCCTTCAGCATAAGAAATCATGGATGCAGAGACTACCACTTCTTTTGTCAGGCCATCTTTGCATTTTAAGACAGCCTCAAGTGACACCGACTTTTTGGGATCATCAAATGAATCCACCAGCTTGTCCCATTCCAGGTTGAAAAAGTCACCAAAACGTAATGTACTGACTTCAGTAGGATCATATCCGCTCAGCTTACTGAATTTTACGTTGGAGAAAATAATTTTCTCTTTCAGTATCATCAGTGTACCTTCCGTGGAAGCCTCAACCAGTGATTTATACTTTTCTCTTGACAAGCGAAGCTTAGCCTCCGCATTTTTCCTTTTATTCTCTATCCCAAGGCTCTGTTTGATCATAAAAGCCAATATGGCAATGATGAGAATTGTAAATATCAGTGTGATTCGTAAAAGTTTGTTCTTTAATACTTTAATTTCAATGTGCACATCCTCCAGATAGATGCCTGTTCCAATGATCCAATCCCATGGTTCGAATTCCTTCACATAGGAAAGTTTGGGTACGATACGTGTCGAATCATCCTTCCACTGCCACATATAGTCGATATATCCTTCTCCCTTTTCGGCAATTATTTTCGTCACTTCCACAAAAAGTAATTTACCTTCCGGATCCTGGTATTTTGATAAATCGGTATCAATGAGTTCCGTTCGGTAGGGATGCATAATCATCACCGGTTGTTTGTCAATGATCCAGAAATAATCCTTGAATTCCCTGCCATACCTTACCTGCTCAATCCTTTCTGTTACAAGAAATTTAGCACTATCCTCCGTCAATTTCAGGTCAAGCACTTCCTGGTGGTATTCATCCAGCAGACTCCAGACCGTATTTGTGAGCTCAAAAATCGTCTCCTTCTTCCCTTCCATGATACTCTTCTCAAAAGAAGGCAGGACCACCATAAAAATCAGCAGGATAAAAAATCCTATGGCCCCTATGGAGGGAAGCACGATGAATAAGAAAAAACGGTTCATGTTGTTTTCAGACATTGAGATTCAGTTTTCAGCACTTTATCACCTGGAGTATGGACCGCTCCAAATCAAATTTACAAAATCCGCTGCGGTTCTCGTGCTTTGTAATGGACGAAATTCCAATACATATGGGGAAATTTTTCAAACTGATGGTTTTATAGCGGTGATGTTTGAAATGCCCCTGTGAAACGGTATACGCTCCCCTGATATGCGCATGTCCTGTGAAGCTTATGCTGCAATCATGCTTTTCCATAAATTCAAAATGAGGTCTGAATTCTTCAGGTCGGGTATAGAATCCCTTTTTAAATCCGGAAAGATTCGGATAGGCATAGTGGCTGAACAGGATATTTGATCCCTTATGATTCAATGTAAAATACTCGGGTAGGGATCTGATGTATTCTATATCCTCTGAAGTATACAGAGGATCGAGATTATCTTCTTCATGCAGCCATATCTCGTTTTTTCCTGATTCTTTTCTTTGCTGATAATCAAGCTCATACCAGTTGTCTGGGAAGTCAAAGATCGCTGAATTTACAGGGATCACCTGTGCGGAATGATAATCATGATTGCCCGGAACAATCATACAGTTTTTCTCTCTTAATATGGATAGGCATTCATGCGCATTCCTGGTTTTCCTGTAGGTATAATGAGGAACACTGAATCCGGCAATATCCCCCAGACAAACCAGCTGATCATACCCCAACCTTTCGATTTTACCAATTATCTTTTTTAGACTGCCGATATCCTCGTGAATATCTGATATGATCGCTAAACGCAAAGCAGAAGGTTTGATTTGCCTCAAAAATTACGAAATTAAATTCAATGCTGCATCATCAGAATAATCTCAGGATTAGTTTACTAATTCCCTTACCTTTTCTGCAGCCTCCTGGAGTGTAATAGCGGAATGAACCTCAAGCCCTGAGTGATCAATGAGGACTTTTGCCTCTTCAGCATTGGTTCCCTGCAGTCTGACAATCACAGGGATATCAATCTGACCGATGGTCCGGTAAGCTTCCACAACACCTTCTGCAACACGATCACAGCGCACTATTCCGCCGAAAATGTTAATGAGAATTGCTTTCACATTTGGATCTTTCAGTATGATCCTGAACCCGGCTTCCACAGTTTGCGCATTTGCTGTTCCACCCACGTCCAGAAAATTAGCCGGTTCTCCTCCCGAATGTTTAATAATGTCCATGGTGGCCATGGCCAGTCCGGCACCATTTACCATGCAGCCCACATTGCCATTAAGTTTAATGAAATTAAGGTTAAACTTTCCGGCTTCCACTTCAGTGGGATCCTCCTCATTCAGATCCCGCATGGCTTTATAGGGTGCATGTCTGTACAGGGCATTATCATCTATGTTGACCTTAGCATCGGCAGCCATGATCCGGTGATCGGAAGTTTTGAAAACCGGATTGATCTCAAACATAGATGCATCCGAGTTCTCATAGGCATTATAAAGGGCAATGGAAAACTTGACCATCTCCTTAAAAGCATTCCCGGAGAGCCCCAGGTTAAATGCAATTCGCCTGGCCTGGAATGGCTGGATCCCTGCTCCGGGATCTATTTCTTCCTTGAAGATCAGGTGAGGAGTTTGCTCGGCAACGGTCTCTATATCCATTCCCCCTTCTGTGGAGTACATAATGATATTCTTACCTGTTTCCCTATTGAGCAATACACTCATATAGAACTCCTGTGGTTCACTCTCCCCGGGATAAAATATACCTTGTTCGATAAGTATCTTATGGACTATTTTACCTTCTGGCCCTGTCTGGTGTGTGACCAGGTTCATTCCCAATATGGACTTGGCGTATGATTTTACTTCATCAAGTGATTTGGCGATCTTCACACCACCCCCTTTGCCGCGGCCTCCTGCATGGATCTGTGCTTTAACAGCCCATGTATCGGCACCTGTTTCCGCTTTAATTCTTTGAGCAGCTTCGTAGGCCTGATCAGGTGTGTGGGCCACCTCACCGGCGGGTACAGAAACCCCGAATTGTTTTAGGATTTGCTTTCCCTGGAATTCATGAATATTCATAATTGACAGTATTTGATTTGTCTCACCCAATATCTGATTACTGCGGGTGTAAGTACAAAATTAGCAATTACTAGGACAGTAGGAAGTAAAAAGTAGAAAGTAAAAAGTAATAAAATGAGTAATTTCGAAGCAAATTATATGCAATGAGAAAAGTGCCAAATGAGGAACTTGATCGTCTGTCCGTTCAGGACTTTAAGAAATCAAAGAAGATCCCAGTCATAGTGGTATTGGATAATGTAAGAAGTCAAAATAACATTGGATCAGTGTTTCGTACAGCAGATGCATTTCGTTTGGAATCCATTTTCCTATGCGGTATAACATCAAAGCCGCCCCATCGTGAGATTCATAAAACTGCCCTGGGGGCCACTGAGTCGGTTCACTGGGAGTACCGGGCAGAGACCAGTGAAGCCATAGAGGAGCTGAGAGCAAGAGGGTACCAAATTATCGCAGTTGAACAGACTGAAAACTCAGTGTCTCTTGAGCAACTTCGTCTAACTATGGATCAAAAATATGCCCTGATATTTGGTCACGAGATTCGGGGAGTGGATCAGAGAGTAGTTGATATTTGTGACCAGTGTGTTGAGATCCCACAATATGGTACCAAACATTCATTAAATATCTCCGTGGCAGCGGGTATCGTTATCTGGGATGTATTCAAGCAAATGTCACTTTAAACATTTCCATATTGTGCTTTTAAAAACGCGTGTTATTGGTTAGTCACTAACCTAATAACCATTAACTTAATAACAAAAAAAGAGGATGCCTAGATAGGTATCCTCTTTTTTTAATTATTTAAAATATTGCTTATTGTACGATAGCTTTGAATTCGGCAGTTTCGAAAAGCTTGGCAAATTCAAGGTCTTTTGCAGCACGATCCTTAACCCATTCAGGGCTCTTGCAGTTTTCAACAGCCAGTTTCAGGTTCTCGAGAGCCACATCAGATTTATCCTGATTTGCAGCAACAACGGCGCGCACGTAATAACCCATTCCGCCTACCATCTCAATGTTGGAAAGATCTCTCCAGGCACCTGTATCATCACCGGCAAGGTACTTGGCAAGGGCTCCATTGTATGAAGCCTCACTTCCAAAGTAGTTAACAGCGGCTTGATAATTGCCTTCAATGATATTAACAATCCCCAGGTTGTAGTTTACTTTTGCACCGGCTCCAAGGGAAGCTGTAAAGGCCTCTTTAGCTGCTGCAACCTCTCCCTTTTTAAGGGCAATGGCCCCCAGGTTGTTATTTACAATGTCATGGTCTTTTAGTGCTTTGGCATCTTTGAATGCGGCCTCAGCTTGATCCATTTTTCCCATCTTATAAAGAATTGCTCCTTTGTTGTTGTGAGCACGTACACACTTGGGAGCTACCTCTGTTGCTTTCTTATATATAGCAAGCTTGGTTTCCTTATCTTCAGCCAGTGTGGCAGTATAAAGAAGCTCTTCCAGAACCAATGTGTCTTTATTATTGGCCCAAAGATCTTTCAATTCAGCATCGCTCCAACCAATATGTTCCATATTTACAGTAAACTTAGACCTTCTCAGCTGGGGAAGAATTTCTTCTGCAATCACTTCGAAGGCAGCAGTTAGATTTTTGATTTCCTGCTCACGAACAACGGGGTCTGAATGCATACTCAGTACCCTGAGGATCATCTCCTTGTCCTGAATATCAGATGCTTCAAGAGCTGCTTTAAACCCATCCCAGTCTTCAGGAGTGGAGAGCAGGCTCATCAGTTCGTCTGCAACCTCTACATCAGACTTCTTAAGTTGTCCGGCCAGGTATTTTTCAGCCGACTTTTTTCTTTTGTCTGCAAGTCTGGTATTCAGGTCAAGCTCGCCATCCGGGGAAGCATATGCTGAAATCTCAAGACCTTTTAACTCCAGTCTTTCGTTCTCGTCGGTCTTCTTAATTACCTGGTTTAACTTATCAATCTCTTCCTTGGATATTTCAGATTTGCGAATATCAGCCCTGTTAATTACATACTTAATGTCGGCCTCATAGGCTTTAGGAACGATTTGCTGATAATGATCCTCAAAGGTCAGTACCTTGGCATTTTTGTATACCAACTGTGGAGTAGCAATCACACCATCTGCAAGTTTTACAGTGCCAAGGTCTGCAGTTTTGTCTTTAATAGCTGCTGTCACATTGAAGTAGAGTTCGGATCTCATCATCACATCTTCATAGGCGATGTTTTTAGAGGTACTTGCTTTGCCTCCGCTTTCAAAAGCAATGGATTTGTTGTTTTCAGTTACATCTTCTCCTTGCAGAACAAGAGGCTCCATTGAAGCTTCTGCTTCTTCATACTTTAAAACAGGAGTAAGGGTGACAACCGCTTTTTTGTTAAAATACTTAGCGGGGTAGTTTACGTCAATGCTAAAATCAACAGTTCCTCCATGCATTTCGAGTACTTCGGGAGTTACAGCATAACTCACCTGGTCGGCTTCTTTGACCATTTTGTTGAGCCCGCCGCAACTACTTAGAACTGCTGCTGCCAGAAAGAGAATTGCAAAAGTTTTAAGGTTTTTCATAACAATCTTCATATTTGTTTAATATTTATTGATTTCTGTGGTTAATTTAATCACTTATACAAACTTAACAATGTTTTTGAAAATAATAAAGAATAATATGTGTATTACCTATAAATGTTATAAAATAAGAGGGTTCATCCCCTCTTTATACTCACCATTCAAAATTGACTCTTTTATCTTTTCATAATCTTCCTTCTTATTTACAAAATCCATATGGCTGGCATCAAGCACCAGGATCTTAAGATCGGTTTGGGATTTAAAGAATCCAAAGTACCCCTCCTGAACCTCTTTTAAATAGTTTTTCTGTATGTTAACTTCATAACTCCGGCCTCTTTTTTGGATATTTTCAAGTAGTTGGTCTACAGGGACATGAAGGTAAACGTACAGGTCAGGTTTGGGCGCTTGAAGATTGATAATTGAGAAGAGCTTTTCAAAGAGTATCATTTCATCATCCTTCAGGTTATGCTTGCTGAAAATAAATGATTTGGCCAATAGATAGTCGCTGATTACAGACTGACCGAACAGGTCGGGATGTCCCAACTCGGTTTTTATCTGTTGATAACGCTCAGAGAGGAACGACAACTCCACCTGGAATGCATATCGTTCCGGATCCTCATAGAATTTGGCCAGGAAGGGATTATCACTGAATTGTTCGAGAACCAGACGGCTACCTGTATCTCTGGCCAGCATGGTTGCCAGGCTGGTTTTGCCGGCCCCAATGTTTCCTTCTATAACTAAGTATTTATGT
>Ga0164315_10000310_pt1 | contig 32474 bp, 29 predicted proteins | sample GuaBasSedimGuay6_FD_113737 | JGI IMG/M metagenome (GOLD analysis project Ga0164315, IMG submission 113737) | Subseafloor sediment microbial communities from Guaymas Basin, Gulf of California, Mexico - Guay6, Core 4569-2, 0-3 cm | ecosystem: Environmental > Aquatic > Marine > Hydrothermal vents... | reverse complement strand
GAAAGTAATTAAAACTTCTTTATTATCCAATTTCTTTCCTTTTTCCATTAAAATCTTATGAGAATTGAACAGTTGAACACTCATTGGCCTCTCGTTGATATTTTAAAATGGAACAATTGAACAATCATTTCACCCATATTGACATCTAAAACTGAACAACTGAACATTAAAAAATATTTAACAAAATCAACTACTTATTTTTATTCTTCTTTCTTACATAACAGAATAGCGCAACTTTTCAAAATATTGGAGGTTGCAATGAATAAATAATTTGGGCAAAATTATTAACTAACTATTTTTTATCAAAGCAAAATAAATTTGGAACGAAAATAGGAAACAAAATAAATTTTAATTGACTGTAAAAGGGTACTATTTTAAAAATGTTAAAACAATTACAAGTCCAAAATTTTAAGTCCATTTTCTCCGAGACTGTTGAGCTTGGACAACTTAATGTTTTTATTGGTGAAAATGGTTCTGGTAAGTCTAATTTGTTAGAAGCTTTGGCGCTAATGAGCGCGGCAAAACAGCAACGCTTAGATATTGAAGGCCTTTATTCTAAAGGGGTGAGGGTTGCTAAGCCTGAATTAACTTTTAGCTCATTTAATGGGCTCCGGCTAAAACAACAGATTGAAATGAGCCTTGCTTTTCAAAGTGAAAAGCAATTAATGACGATTAAGTCGGTGCTTGAAACCGAGCAGACTGATGAGGCTGTCGTCAAGTGGTTTGATAGCTTTGAACAAAAAGCGCAAGCACAGGAGCAAGAAGAAATTTTGAAACACGCGCTTAATATTAGTGCAGCAGAAGAAGAGAAGCTTGAATTAATTCGGGCCTTGTCTGAGCAAAGGCGTATTGAGAAATCCGCGCTTTATCATCCTATTCAAAATTATCTTATTTACAGTTTGGATACAAAAGCTTTACGAGGACTTTCTTTTGAGAGTAAAAAAGCGCCTTTGGGTATCAATGGTGAAGGCTTAGATATTTTGCTGGCCAATTTTTCTGAACAAGAGTTGACTCAATTGCAGGAATACGCTTATTTTGTCAATTGGTTGGATGAGATTGTGCTAGACACAGACGATTTAATGGCCTTTTCCGATCTCAAACAAGGGAAAAGCCTCTCTAAACTTTATTTCAAAGATAAGTTTATGCGGAAAAAAAACAATATTTTTTCTGCCGAAAATGCGAATGAAGGGGTGTTGCATATTTTGTTTTATCTGGCGCTGTTTATTAGTCATAAAACGCCGACTTTGTTTGCGATAGATAATATTGAATCTCACCTGAATCCCCATTTATGTACGGCATTAACGAGAGTGATTTGCAAATTGGCTAAACAAACCAATAAGCAGGCACTGATAACGACACATAATCCGGCAATATTAGATGGCCTTAATTTAAATGATGAGGATATCCGGCTATTTGAAATTTATAGAAATGATGAAGGCCATACCAAAATTCGTCGCATACAACTCAATCCCGAATCCAAGCCAATGAAGATCAAATTGTCTGAGCTTTGGATGAGAGGTTATTTGGGCGCGATTTCCAAACAGTTTTGAAAAACATCGCCTATTTAAAAAATAGGCGTTTAGTTTGGGCCGTTCAAACGAACCTTGAAACGATGTCAAAACCGACTGATTGAAAGGCAAAAAAAATGAGAATAGGTATTATTGCCGAAGGAACAACAGATCAAGCTGTATTAGAAAATATTTTAAAAGGTTTGGGCTATGATGAAAGTGATCTGATTCCGATTAGGCCGGATTTATCAATGGATGAAACCGATAAACAATTTTATAACGTTGATACGTTTGGTGGCTGGGAATATGTTAAAAAAGATTGCATTGAACGCACAAAGTTAGACGAGTTTTTTATGATTGCTGATAACCAATCTATTATTATTCAAGTTGATACATTAGAAATCAATGAAAGTCAGTCGTTAATCAAAAAGCCACAAAAACAAAACAATCCGAATTATGCCCAAGAATTGAAGGCTTATGCACAGACATTAAGACAATCTGTGATTGATATCATCAATGGATGGTTAGAAAACAATTATCAAGAAAAACTGTTCTATGCGATTTGCATAGAAGAAATGGAATCTTGGATTTTAACCATTCATACCCAAAAAGATACCCTTCATGCTGCGAATCCTAAAGAAACATTAAAATATGTTTTAAAAGGGAAATTATCGGTTGGAGATAAGGCGTGTTATAAGGCGATTTCCAAAGCGTTTAGAAAAAGGAAAAAGTTATTATTTTATAGTCAATTCAATGACAGTCTTGAAGCGTTTCTTGACTCTTTTTCTTGAAAACGGTAATGGGAAGAGCGAGGTTGAAGTTTTTTATGATTGATCAGCATTTGTACTTCATTCAATCGGAAAACGCTATAATTATAATTACAGCATATACAAAGGAATAGGAAGGAATAGACACAGAAGATGGATTTAGCACATTACGCTCAACAATATAAACGCTTTTTGTGGTGTTTGAAACTGATTTCTCAAACCATGCCATTACGTTTTGGCTATCCAATGGCTGCTTTATCTGCCCATTATCTTAGCCCGCGTCGTGATGAAAAGGAGCAGGTGATTCAAACCGTTGAAGCTTGTCTTGGCAATGAGGGGATCAATCCTGAAAAGACTTGGCATGATTTCTTGAATCATGTTGGCGCGACTGATATGAACACGTTTTTATATCGGCATCTGAATCAAGATTGGCTGAAACGGCATGTCGATATCGACAGTGAATTGGATATACCGGCCGCTTTAGCAGAAGGGAAGGGCCTGTTATTGATGACTTATCATAACCATTATCCTCATTTTTTTGCGGTATTACTGGGGTTGATGGGTTATAAAACGTATTTAATCGCGCGCGATTATACGACGACACCGATTTATCCTTTTCTTGAAAAGATGGCGATTCAATACTATAGCGATTGCGAATCCCATTTTCAGGGGGGTTCTTATATTTATGTGAGTGATAATACGGCGATGTCTAATATGCGTTCGATTCATCACGCTTTGAAAAGGGGGAATATCGTTGTCAGTTTGAACGATTTTCCGAATACTTTTGCGCCTAAAAGAAGTATGACGGTTGAATTTTTTGGACGGCCGTTGACTTGCCCGATTGGTACGGTACAAATGGCTTTAAAACAGGGGGCCGTTATCGGCGCTGGTTGGGTGCGTTGGATAGGACAAGATCGTTATCACTTAGAAATCAAGGCTTTAGATGCACAAGGCGATGTTGATCATATCATGCAGCAATATTTTGAGTTATTGGGATCATTGATCAAAACGGATCCGAGTATTTGGGAAGGGTGGCGATGGTTAAATCCTTAAACTCGATGCTCAAAATAACGACAAGGATTTGATATAAGTAGGTACGCATAAATCTTTTAACATTTTCTGTATTTCACGCTAAAGTTTCGCTCCGCGAAACTTTAGCGTGAAATGGTGGGTAGCGTGTTTTTGCTGCCCACCAGCCTGATCAACAAAATGTTAATCAACTTTTGCGTACCTACTTATTGCGGTTAGTTTTCGTTCCAAATTGATTTTGCGGTTAATTTTCGTTCCAAATTGATTTTGCGGTTAGCATGGTGGGCAAGCGGGCGATTCGTTTTTGGGTTGATTTGGAGTTCATTGCCGCTAAGCGATCCCACCCTACGAAGATATCTCTACCATGACACTGAAATACGTTCAAATCGAAACGACGACTGTTTGTAATCAACGCTGTTATTTTTGTCCGGTATCGTTGGAAAAGCGAGCATTGGAAAAAATGTCGATGGCGATTTTTGATAAAATCGTAGACGGAATACGCGGCTATCCGCTTGAAAATGTTCATATTAGTGGGTTCAATGAACCGACTTATGATAAACAATTTGTTGATAGAGTGGCGCGTTTAAACCAGGCAGGTTTTAAGGTTTTAATCACGACAAATGCTTCGGGCCTGAAACCGGCTTTAACGATGGATTTACTGAAAGCGGGTGTCACGACTTTTGTGATCAATCTCTCAACATTAGATGAGACGCAATATTATCAAACTAGGGGAACCCATGATCTCAAACGTGTGATATCTCATATTCAATTCCTCTTAGCCGAAGTTGAAAAGCAAAATGATAAAACGGAAGTGAAACTGTTGATAGTGGGGCATTTGGATAAGCAACATAGTCTCAATATTCAGCAGGTGATGACGGCCTTTTCCGATTCTACGGTACCCGATTTCGTTATCAGCCCGCTTTCTGATTTTGCGGGTAAACCAACTGAGATGTTATCAAAAACACCGTTTTATCATAAAACGTTACGCGGTTGTGCAACAGGCCGTCAAAATCAATGGTTACATTTTGTCCCTTCAGGCGAAGCGATATTATGTTGTCAAGATTACTTAGGGCACTATAAAATCGGCCTTATGGCACAAAACACCGCTGCCGAAATTGAACAAGGCGAACAACTCAGGCAATTTCGGCGTTGGGTATCTGGAGAAGAATCGGCCCCTGAAGACTTTATTTGTCGTACTTGTGTCTTTGCTTTAAGTGATGAGCCTTATGCTGAGAAGCTAGAAAAGTTGTTTTGTCAATGCTGTGTTTTAGCTGATGAGTTAGGCATTGAAAATGCCTGTCAACGTTGTGTGATCAGTGCTTATACAAAGGTAGGCCCTATAGTTTTTCAAACAAGTTAAAAAGGGCGAACACATAGGTTCGCCCCTACAACTGATAACTGATAACTGATAACTGAATGGAAATCTACGCGATTGAACTGACGAGCCGTTGTAATTTGCGTTGTCATTATTGTCCACAACCCTCTATGCAACGCGCTAAAGAAGATATGCCATTAGAAGTCTTTGAGAAAACCTTGGATTATCCTTTCTGGAAGGATGTTGTGGCTGGCCACCTGTTTGGTGAAGCACTTTTGCATCCTGATTTGATTGACATAACCCGACTGTGCCATGAGCGAGGCTTAGCCTTTGGGTTTTCGACTAATGCGGTACTTTTGGAAATGGATTATCTCAAAAAACTGATTGATGCGGGCTTAGCATGGATTATGATTTCTTTCCATATTCCACGCGCCAAGGATTGGGTTGAAGCGATACAAAAAGCGTTTCCTAAGTTTCCGGTTTTAAGCAGTACACTAGAAATCAAACACGATTGGGCTGGGCAAGTCACCTCAAGAAGAGTGGTTAACTATGCTAATCTGGGGGATTGTATTTTCCATACTTATAATCTAGTGAGTATTTCGGCACAAGCTGAAATATTGCCCTGCTGCATAGACGTTGAAGCGCGACAAAGTATGGGCCCTCTTTTCGATTTAACGCCAGAAGCCTTTGCGGCCAAGGAAAACAAAGTTTGGTTTGATCTTTGCGCCCAGTGTCACATGCGCGATAACCCCGAAAATTTAGATGCCCTTTATGCCGCTTACCAAGCTATGGGGGATAAAATTCATCGTTATTATAAGAGTACAGCGGATTAACGGTATAAACGGATTAGACTTAGCATCGTCATAAGGTTGCTATTACTTTTAATTTTTAAGCCAACAGTTTTCAAAAGTTGTCTTATAGCTTAAAAAAGGGGGTGGTGACTAACCCAATACGAAAATTATAACGATGGACAGTATAGTTTATTGGTATTGATCTAATCCGTTGATTCCAAAAATCCGCTGTACTAACATGAAATAATGGGAATTAGTTGGTTTGGAAGGTGGGATAAAACTAATTGACATAAAAAAACCCTCTACCTGTTGGGGCGAGGGTTAAAAATAGCAACAAATGCTGGGGGACCAGGATTCGAACCTGGGCTAACGGAGTCAGAGTCCGTTGTCCTACCACTAAACGACCCCCCAATCAGTTATCAGTTATCAGTTTCACGCAAAAGTTTTTGCGCGCAAAAACTTTTGCGTGAAAATCAGTTATCAATGATCAGTTATCAGCTATCATTAATATCATTTGCATGATTACCTTTTGGTACGTTCAACTAAAAAGGCTCTCATGAACAAACGCGGAGCTATTCTAATCAAATCAAAAAATATAAGCAAGTCTTTTTTCAAAATTGATATTATTCATGAACGCATGAACTTTGCCGATGACTATATTATTAATGTTTCGTAAATTTGCTTTTGAGCAAATTATTAAATGAATTGTAGTGTCAGATTGATGTTGAACAGGCCATTAATCTTAATCAGCGTAAATCAGTGCAATCAGCGTTCTATCCCGTTTTTAGATTTGTTCGTTCCCTCATTTTCTGTTTAACATCCGGTTGAACACTACAAAATTATTAATAAATAGGTTAATCTTCAGACTCAAACAATTAACACGCGGAAATAAATTTAACTTTTGGCAACCCCAGGTTGCCACCTGGGGCTATTCATATTCAACCCCTTCAGGGTTGTGCGTTTTAATTTTTTTTTATGATCGATTTTGTACGTAATTCAATTGGGAAACGTTAAAGCTAAAAGTTTAAATTATGCCCGCGTGCAGTATAGTATTAAATAATAGTGATGAGGATTATTTAAAATGATTATACTGCGTCTTCCAGTACAATTTGTACAAATGGTTTTAATGTATTTTCTGCAATGATTAAATCTATTTTTTGTTCTCCAATTAATTCATAAAGCTTTATTTTGATTCGTATTTTTTACCAGTAAATCAATATCGCCTCCTTTTTTGCTATCATCAACCCGTGAACCAAATAGATAAATTAATGCTTTTGGATCAAAAGCATGAATCGTTTGTTTAATATTTTGTCTTTCTTTTTGACTAAGGCGCATAGCGATAATAAAAAAAAAACCTGACAGGTTTTCAAAACCTGTCAGGTTTGGGCCGAAAATTAACGTTTTGAGTATTGTGGCCGTTTACGGGCCTTATGTAAGCCCACTTTTTTACGTTCAACGGTACGAGAATCACGGGTGACAAATCCGGCTTTACGCAAAGCAGCACGAAAACTTTCATCGTATAGCATCAAGGCACGAGTCAAGCCATGTCGAATCGCGCCAGCTTGACCAGTAGTGCCACCACCACGCACTGTGGCATTTACATCAAAGGTGTCTAAGCAATTCACTACCTTTAAGGCCTGACGTACTACCATACGGGCCGTTTTACGCCCGAAGTATTCATCTAATGGACAACCATTAACCGTAATATTACCTTGTCCTGGTTTCATAAACACGCGGGCTGCCGAACTTTTACGTCGCCCGGTACCATAGTATTGTTCTAACATAACGCTTTAGCCGTTTAGAGTAAAAGGAATGGGTTGTTGAGCAGCATGCTTATGTTCTGGGCCAACATAAACTTTTAGTTTGCGAAACATATCGCGGCCTAGAGGCCCTCTAGGCAACATGCGTTTAACCGCAAGTTGGATAATTCGCTCTGGGGCTTTTTGGATGAGTTTATCAAAACTGATTGATTTTATGCCACCTGGATAACCACTATGGTGATGATACATTTTATCCGTTCTTTTATTACCCGTTACGCGCACTTTTTCGGCATTAATAACAACAATATAATCGCCTGTATCAACGTGTGGGGTATATTCTGGTTTATGTTTGCCACGCAAACGTTTGGCAATTTCACTAGCCATTCGCCCTAATACCAATTCGTTAGCATCAATAACAAACCATTCATGATTAACGTTTTCGGGTTTGGCGGAAAATGTTTTCATTCGCAATACACTCCATCGTTAGAATGAAAAATGAAAAATGACAAACTGTCATTATAATGAACAATGAACAGTTATTGATTTAATTATCAATTCGCCAAAATTGAGTTTTTAAAAAAAACGCATACTACGAGTTAGTTGGGAGACTGTCAAGGCCCTTTTTAGATTTATAACGCAAGAGGCGCAAAAGACGTAAGAGACGCAGGCTTCGAGGCAAGCGTTTTTTTGACGGATTTGAATGGTGGGCAACATAAACTACGTAGGGAGCCTTACATTCATTAAATGGTGGGCAACATAAACACGTAGGGAGCCCTACATTGATTTGGTGGGCAACAAAAACCCGTAGGGAGCCCTACATTCATTAAATGGTGGGCAACAAAAAACCGTTACCCACCCTACATTTAAACGTACTTCACTTCTAAAATTCGTAGGGAGCCCTACATTAAATGGTGGGCAACAAAAAACCGTAGGGAGCCCTACATTTAAACGTACTTCACTTCTAAAATTTCGTACTCTTTTTTGCCACCTGGCGCTTCGACAGTTGCGATCTCGCCTTCTTCTTTGCCGATAAGGGCGCGGGCAATCGGTGAACTGATTGAAACTAGGTTGGCTTTGATATCGGCCTCGTCATTGCCAACGATTTGATAAGACACTTCGTCTTCTGTTTCGATATTCATCAATTCGACTGTCGCACCAAAGACGACTTTGCCTTTCACATTCAGTTTGCTGACGTCGATGATTTCTGCATTGGCCAGTTTATTTTCTAGTTCGTTGATACGCCCTTCAATAAAACTCTGTTGCTCACGCGCTGCGTGATATTCGGCATTTTCCTTTAAGTCACCCAAGGCACGCGCTTCGGCAATGGCTTGAATAACTTCTGGGCGTTCTTTTGTTTTCAAGTTGTGTAATTCCTCGCGCAACTTTTGTTCGCCCTGGGTTGTCATAATTGATTTAGTCATATAGTTGTTATGCCTTGTAATTCTTGGTGTAAATCTTGTAAACGATTAATATCGGTTACATCTTTTGTTTTCAGGGCCAACATTGTCGCTCTGGCACCTGCTATTGTTGTAGTGTAACTTACCTTATGTTGTAACGCGGTGCGGCGAATCGTATAAGAATCAGCTATGGCCTGTTTACCTTCCGTCGTATTGACGATAAAGCTGATGTCGTCATTTTTGATCAGATCAACAATGTCTGGTCTACCTTCCAACACTTTGTTGATGATTTTACAGGTAATACCCGCTTCAAGGAAAGTTTGTGCTGTCCCGCGTGTTGCTAAGAGTTCAAAACCTAATACGGCTAATTCTCTCGCAATATCCATAGCTGCCGGTTTATCGACATCGCGCACACTGAATAGGACTATCCCAGAATCCGGTAAACTGCTACCCGCTGCCAGTTGTGATTTGGCAAAGGCTTCACCAAAACTCCGGCCGACCCCCATGACTTCTCCGGTTGATTTCATTTCTGGACTGAGTAAGGGATCAACGCCGGAAAATTTTGCAAAGGGGAATACGGCTTCTTTGACGGAATAATAATTGGGAACGCATTCTTGGGTGATGCCTTGTGTCGTTAAGCTTTGGCCAACCATACAGCGAACGGCAATTCGTGCTAAAGATAAACCGGTTGCTTTAGAGTCAAAGGGCACCGTGCGTGAGGCACGCGGATTGACTTCTAAGATGTAAATGGTTTGGTTTTGAATAGCAAACTGTGCATTCACTAGTCCTACCACATTTAAGGCCATTGCCATACGGGTCATTTGTTCGCGTAATTGATCTTGTATCATAGCGGACAAACCATAAGGCGGTAATGAACAGGCTGAATCGCCTGAGTGTACACCGGCCTGTTCAATATGTTCCATTATACCCCCAATCAAGACTTGTTCGCCATCACATATCGCATCAATATCCACTTCTATGGCATTATCCAAAAAACGATCCAATAACACGGGGGCGTCATTGGAAACGGCGACAGCTTGAAGCATATAGTTTTTTAAATCCTCTGGCTGATAAACGATTTCCATGGCTCGCCCACCCAAAACATAAGAGGGTCGTACAACCAAGGGATAACCAATTTCTTCAGCCCGTTTTAAAGCTTCGGAGCTGGTGCGAGCAGTACGATTATGAGGCTGTCGTAATCCAAGTTGACTGATTAGGTGTTGAAAACGGGAACGATCTTCGGCCAGATCAATTGAATCAGGGCTTGTTCCAATCATTGGCGCACCGGCTGCTTCTAAGGCCCGTGCTAATTTTAATGGCGTTTGTCCACCATATTGAACGATCACGCCTTTTGGTTTTTCGACTGCAATGATTTCTAAGACATCTTCTAGCGTCAACGGTTCAAAATATAACCGATCTGAGGTGTCATAATCGGTAGAAACGGTTTCTGGATTACAATTGACCATAATGGTTTCATAACCGTCTTCCCGTAAGGCCAGAGCGGCTTGTACACAACAATAATCAAATTCAATGCCTTGACCAATGCGATTGGGGCCACCCCCTAATATCATAATCTTATCGCGTTGAGTTGGGCAAGCTTCGCATTCTTCTTCATAAGTTGAATACATATAGGCCGTCGTGGCCGCAAACTCAGCGGCACAAGAATCGACACGCTTAAAAACAGGACGCACATTTAAATGGTGGCGTAAAGCAGTGATGCTTGTTTCATTCACATCTAATAATTGTGCCAAGCGTTGATCTGAAAAACCTTTACGTTTCAGAGTACGCAGTCTATCGGCATCCATCTTGTCTAGGCAGCCAATACATAAACTGGATTCTTCATCAACTAAATTCGCGATTTGAATCAAAAACCAAGGATCAATGGCTGTGAATTGGTAGATGTCTTCAAGAGTCCAACCTACCCGAAATGCGTCTGCGATATACCATAAACGTTCCGGCCCCGGAATTTGTAATTGATGTCGCAAGACATCACGCCCTGATGTGATATCCAAGCTGGGATCTAAACGCTTATCAAGTCCACTCACACCGATTTCTAAGCCACGTAACGCTTTTTGTAACGATTCTTGAAAAGTGCGTCCAATCGCCATGACTTCACCAACCGATTTCATTTGTGTGGTTAGCAAAGGTTCAGTTTGTGGAAATTTCTCAAAATCAAATCGGGGTAATTTAGTGACAACATAATCAATCGTTGGCTCAAAAGAGGCTGGAATCGCTCCCCCTGTAATTTCATTAGCCAATTCATCTAAGGTATAACCGACTGCTAACTTAGCCGCGACTTTGGCAATTGGAAACCCCGTTGCCTTAGAAGCCAGTGCAGAAGAGCGTGAAACCCGCGGATTCATCTCAATAATCATCATACATCCATCTTTGGGATTCATCGCAAATTGGACATTCGATCCGCCCGTATCCACACCAATCTCGCGCAACACGGCTATTGAAGCATTACGCATCAATTGATATTCTTTATCAGTCAAGGTTTGAATAGGGGCTACTGTAATCGAATCACCAGTATGCACGCCCATTGGATCAAAGTTTTCGATTGAACAAACGATAATGCAGTTATCTTTATGATCGCGCACCACCTCCATTTCAAACTCTTTCCAACCTAAAACCGATTCTTCAATTAACAATTCATTAATAGGCGATAAGTCTAAACCGCGTTCACAAATCAAGGTAAACTCTTTACGGTTATAAGCGATACCACCACCTGTGCCCCCCAAAGTAAAAGAGGGTCGAATGACGATTGGAAAACCGATTTGGCTTTGCGCCTCAAAGGCTTCATCCAGATGACGTGCAATGAAAGATCGCGGCATTTCCAAATTGATTCGACGCATCGCATCGCGGAATTTTTCCCGATCCTCGGCCTTTTCAATCGCTTCAATAGAAGCCCCGATCATTTCTACCCCAAACTGCTCTAACACGCCTTCACGCGCTAAATCCAAGGCACAATTCAGGCCGGTTTGTCCCCCCATTGTAGGCAATAATGCTTCAGGGCGTTCTCGTTCAATAATCCGTGCCACCGTTTCCCACTGAATCGGTTCAATATAAGTCGCATCGGCCATTTTAGGATCAGTCATAATCGTCGCCGGATTAGAATTGACCAAAATGACACGATATCCCTCTTCTCGCAACGCTTTACAGGCTTGAGCGCCTGAGTAATCAAATTCACAAGCTTGACCAATCACAATCGGGCCAGCCCCAATAATCAAAATGCTTTTTAAATCAGTACGTTTCATGTTCTTTAAAAATCAAAATGTATTTCACGCGCTTTGTTTCGCTCCGCGAAACAAAGCGCGTGAAATGGTGGGTAACGTGTTTTTGTTGCCCACCATTTAAAAATATTATTAAAATTTGTCTCTAACGATGAGACTTTAGCCTGAAAAACCATTTCAGGGTTGTGGATTTTAATCGGTGATTTTTATGATTGATTCGCCCAGCACTTATCCTTGTCGAATAAACAATCCTTGTAAAATTTAAATGGTGGGCAACATAAACACGTTACCCACCATTTCACGCGCTTTGTTTCGCTCCGCGAAACAAAGCGCGTGAAATACATTTAATTATTGGTGGGCAACATAAACACGTTACCCACCATTTCACGCGCGTCGTGAAGCGGAGCGAAACAAAGCGCGTGAAATACATTTGAGAATTGATTCATTGAAAACAGTTCAATGTGACATTAAACCAATAAATTGGTCAAACAAAGCGGCCACATCATGGGGCCCTGGACTGGCCTCTGGATGCCCTTGAAAACTAAATGCGGGTTTATCGGTTCGTCGTATGCCTTGCAAAGAGCCATCAAATAAAGAACGATGTGTCGCTTGCACCGTAGCGGGTAAACTGGTTTCATCAATTGCAAAGCCATGATTTTGACTCGTAATCATCACACGCCCCGTCGCTAAGTCTTGAACCGGATGATTAGCGCCATGATGACCAAATTTCATTTTAAGCGTTTTAGCACCACAGGCTAAACCCAATAATTGATGGCCTAAACAAATCCCAAAAGTGGGTATTTGAGCATCAACAATTTCGCGAATCGCTTCAATCGCATAATCACACGGTTCTGGATCCCCAGGGCCATTCGATAAAAACACGCCATTTGGTTTCTCTTTAAGCACGTCACTGGCAGACGTTTGCGCTGGCACCACAGTGACACGACAACCGCGTTCAACCAATAATCGCAATATATTGTGTTTAACGCCAAAATCGTAAGCGACGATATGCCATTGTTGTGGTGGCGGTGTTTGGGCAGCATCCGTATTGAGAAACCAAGCGCCTTTATCCCACTCGTAAGCCTGTTGCGTAGACACCTCTTTCGCCAAATCCATACCTTGCAAACCAGCAAAGGCCTTAGCGGCGGCAATAGCCGCCTCAGCGTCAATCTGATCTGGGGCTGCGGCCACTAAACATCCATTTTGAGCCCCCTTTTCGCGCAAAATGCGCGTTAAACGTCGCGTATCAATACCAGCAATACTGACAACTTCATGTCGTTGTAAATAAGTCTCAAGAGAGCCCTCTGATCGCCAATTACTGTCCAACAAGGGCAAATCACGAATCACTAATCCTGCTGCAAAAACAGTTTGTGATTCTTCATCTTGTGTATTAATACCCACATTTCCTATATGGGGATAAGTTAAAGTCACAACTTGTTGACAATAAGACGGATCAGTTAAAATTTCTTGGTAGCCCGTCATAGCGGTATTAAAAACCACCTCACCAACACGTTGACCAGCAACACCAATTGACTGGCCATAAAATAAACTACCGTCTGCTAAAGCTAATAAGGCCGCGTGTTTCAAAATAAATAGTCCCCATGTTATCAGTTATCAATGTTGACTTCAGTTATAGATTATACATGACTTGTGTGAGTGGCTTCGGTTCGATTTTGCCACTTCAATACACGGAAATACACGGAAATATTCTGTGCTTTCTGTGTCATTCCGTGGCTATTTTGATGATTGATTTCCCGATGCGTCGTTTTTGCGCGCAAAAACGGGTTAAGTGGAATTGATAATTGATAATTGATAATTAATAAAATAATTGATAACGGATAAAAATTAGGCTACACTAGACAATAAGGAGTTGGTTGGGCAGTCGCTGTATTGTTAACACAATATAGAGGAAAGTCCGGGCTTCATAGGGCAGGGTGCCAGGTAACGCCTGGGAGGCGTGAGCCTACGGAAAGTGCCACAGAAAATATACCGCTTTTTTCAGTGAACAATGTGCCGTTATCAGTGAATTGTTTGACTTAGGTTTGCTGGTAGCGCGTTACGGGTAACTGGGCGAAGTAAGGGTGAAAAGGTGTCGGTAAGAGCGCACCGCGTTGGTGGTAACATCAATGGCAGGGTAAACCCCACCTGAAGCAAGACCAAATAATGGAATTGTATTTAATTATACAGATGTGGTCCGCATCGTTCCAGGGTAGGTCGCAAGAGGTGCTTGGTGACAAGCATCCCAGATGAATGGCTGCTACATGGGTTCGCCTATTCCTATACGGGAGAAGTGGGCTCGTGAACAGAACCCGGCTTATAGACTAACTCCTTTTATCCTATTTAATGTTAAATAAAATTCTAATTGTTTTTGCTTACACAACACAGAGTTCACTGAGGAACACAGAGTTTCACAGAGCAAACAACAGTAAACATACCAACAATGGGCAATCAGTCGTGTTGTCCTTATTTTTGTAGGGGCAAGTCGTAGCGAAAGTCCTTGTGTAAAGTATTCCCTTTAACTACCCAATGCCAATAACCGAAAGTCACTGTAAAATCTTCTATGCCAACTCGAAATGAATTAAAAGAACTTGCTAAACTTCGACTAGAAGAAGCAGAAACCCTGTTTGATGCCGGTTTATATGATGGTGCAGTTTACGTCTGTGGTTATGTCATTGAATTTGCATTAAAGGCAAGAATTTGTAAACTATTGGACACGGATGAATATCCATCCACTGGAAAATTTAAGTCCATTTATGCGGTTCATGATTTTGAGCAACTCCTCGTATTATCGGGGCTGAAAAAAAAGAGCAGTTTGGCTCATGTTGATTTGCATACCAACTGGTCTCTAATAATACCTTGGTCTCCAGAAATGAGATATAAACCCAAAGGCTCAATTTCAAAAGACGAAGCTGAACAAATCCTTAATGCAATACGTGATAAACCTAATGGAGTCTATCGATGGATCATGAAATATTGGTAAAAGAGTTTTGTCAAATAACCAAAATTCTCAATAAAGAAAAAGGGCCTATTTCATTGTTGATGCTTAAAGCTTTTGATGCACAAATGAACGATTGGAATTTAATTGTCAGTGCGCCAGCTTATGATAATTTAATGTTGAAAACTGCCCTGACTGATTTAGTCACGAGGTTTAATAAACACCTGAGTCAAACTATCTCAGAACAAATCATACGTTCAACTATCCTAAAAACCACTGATCCTTTTGTCAAGGAAATCAATCAAGTATTCAAAGTGACCCATACCGTTAAATATGTTTATTCATCTGTCATATCAGGTATTTATCTTGAAAAAGCGATTATTTTTGAGTCTCATTCTATTAAGAATGCGTAGGTGGGAGGGTAAAAAGAATTGGAGGGCTTGGGTCAAGGAATGAGGAGAATCGGGCATCCCCCCTCAAAGGAGGGGGTTAAACCCGAAGGGATTGAATGTGAATAACCTTAAGGAAAGGGGAAAAAACGCTTAGAACGTATGTCTTATTCCCAACGTGAAGAGGTTTTCATCACGGTAATCGTTGTCGCTGTCAGTTTGACGGTAACCGCCATAAACATGGGTGCGCTTGCCAAAATGGTACTTGGCACCGAGGGACCAACTTAAGGCATCTTCATCCATCGGCTTACCATCTGGGCCATCGATTTTATTGGCATTTTTGATATCAGAAAGATAACCAGCAACCCAAGCACCGACACTGATATTACCTTTCGTGAAATCAAGAGAACCTAAGATGTATTTACCCCCGTCTGGGTTATTGTCAAAAGTGCCCATTTCAGCATCTTCGTACTGCAAGCCCAGTTTCACCATCGGGCCGAGGTTAAATACACCACCCACTTTCCAGTTAGCGAGACCTTCGTCCACCTCGGTTGTTGTCTCTTCCCGAACTTTGTCAGTGAGATCCGTTGCATCTTCACCCACTTTGTCAGCAATATCATCAATCGTTTCACTAATCGTGTCAGCGGCATCATCAACCGCATCGGTAATCGGGTTTGTCGCATCCTTCAAATCTGTGTAAGAAGCTGCCAACCAGACAGAAAACTTGTTGGGCATCGTATATTTAAATTCAAGTAGTCCTGCGCCATCCATCGCAGAACCATCATCAACAATACCCTGCATTCGGGCAGAAAATCCACCAAAGTTCACACCGAGCTCAAGAGAACCTTCTACGAAACCCTCATTCGTTAACCCCATGTCTCCACCACGAGTCGCGGCTGAACTGTTAACAACGTATTTATATCTGTCTTGAGGTTCAGGCAATTCAGTGCCGCCTGTCAATGTTGTAGCAGTGCTTGGGTCAACAACACGAAGCACCTGGTTGTATGCGCCACCACTCATACCCCCACCCGTGCCAGTCGATTGCAGAGATGTAAAAGCCCACGGTTCAATGAGTGCCCGAGAAGACTTGTATGCCCCTTCAAGGGTACCATAACGAAAATGGAAATTACTGCCTTTCAAACCTATCCAAGCTTGTTCACCGATTATTGAGTCGGAACCGAAGTTACCAGAAGTATTGAAACCCATATCATAACGCGCTTCCGCTTTCAGCGTATTGCTCAGTTTTTCATCCAAATCAAAGCGTATGTGGTTAGGCCCTTCGTTAAAAATGCTACCCAAAGAATCGTTGGTGAACATTTGACGATCGTCTGTCTCAAATGACTGTTTATCCCGATAGGCAGCAGCATCCTTCTTACCATCCGCAACTTCTGAATTGACAGCCTCTGCTTGAATGAGCCCCGAAACTCTGACATCAGCGTGGCTTGCCACAGGGGCCGCCAACGCTGCGGCCACGGCCAAAGTAAGTATTTTTCGATTCATGAAAGTGTCTCCGTTATGCTCGCTTTAAATTTAAATAATTAAATAAACTAATTGCTGCCTTTTCAATTAAAAAAGACAGCAATTGAAAATAATTCTTATGTTGTGTTATGAATCTTCACTTTTCGATTTTTAATAAACCTGATAATAGTGAGGATTGAGGTTTTCAATAGAGGTGCGAACATTAACGCAAATTAAATAAAAATGCAACACTTGTTGTAAAAAAAAAACATTATCTTGGCCTGTGGTAGATATACAACACTCTAACGAATGGGTAATGGGGAATAGGGGATGGCAAATTTAATGGGATGCCATTAATCACTTATTGTCGTATTATAAAATTAGGAATCACTAATTATTAATTATAAAATAAGAAATTCACAATGCTTTATTTTTTGGCAACCCCAGGTTGCACCTGGGGCTATTCACATTCAACCCCTACGGGGTTGTGCTTTTTAAGATTTTTTTGATCGATTTGCTTTTGTAGTCCATCCAATCGCGAAAGCTTTTAAAAGTTTAAATTGTGCCCGCGTGCAGTATAGTTTCGCTGTACTACGCATCGAAAAAGTTTTTGCGTGAAAAATGAACATTCTCTTCACAATTCAGGCCCTTATTTACGAAACCACTGCCCTTCTTCATTTTGATACCACCATCCTGCTGAAGCCTGTTCTTGCCAACGTTGAGCAAAGGTTTTGCGAATCTCGTCTTCCCATTTTGGATGGCCATTTGCTAACGCGATTTCACGGTACAAGGCAAGACGATCTTCATTGGCTTCGGTGATCCTGCGATTAACCTGTTTACGAGAATCCAAAGGGATAATGGTTGGTTCGCGCATAGCAATCAAAGCATCATGGCTTAAACCGATTGCACCATTGTCGTAAAACGGCTTCAGTTTTTTATGCTTTTCTCTCATTGAAGCCATTCGCGTTTGAATAGCGGGTGCAGACATATCCAATTCCAGTGATTCAGCATCAGCATCCGTAGTGACTTCGTTAACCACATGATCGGCCGCTTGTTCAGGGCCAACCTTTTTTTCAGTCGTTGCAGGAAAAGTCACTTCAACCGTTACACAGGCATTCAAAAACAGGATAACAGCTACAAAAATGAGGGAAATTCGTAAAATGAACATAGTGTTTTTCCTTATGAATATCAGTAGCTCAAAAAAACGTATTAAAAACAAGATCATATCAATAAATCTTGAAGGCCCAATTTTCGTTATAAATTTATTTTCGCGAAGGTGCCCTTTCGTTCCAAATTTATTTTAGCAAAGGTATTTTCGTTCCGATGTGATTGAGCACAACCCCGTAGGGTTGAATGTGAAACTTCGTTGCCGAGCGTAGCGAGATCATAGCCCCAGGTGCAACCTCAATGCCACCTTCGCCTTCGCCTGGGCGAACACGCAGGTTCGCCCCTACAACCCCTGAATACGTGGGGTTTGGTAGGGGCATACCACCGCGAAAGCCCTTAACGAAGGTGGCATTGAGGTGCAACCTGGGGTTGCCAAAAAATTATAAAAGTTAATATTTAGCCCTTATTCAAAATTCAACAACAGGCTCCCCCGTCTTACCCGCAATAGCGAGTCTTTTCAAACGGTTGCGTAGCTCATTCACATCAACAGAGTGCGTGTGCCCAATCACATCAAGATGCGGTACCCCTTTGCCTTTAATAATATAGTAACCCTTCTCTGCTGGTAGAACCCCTCTCATTTGGCAAATCCCCTCTTTCAAGTGACAGCCCCAACCGATTCCTTCATAATGAAAATTATTAAACATATTCAACACACCATACGAAAGCGCCTTGACAGCGATACTGTCTAAGCCCGCAAGCGTTTTGACGGCCTGATGGCTAATGATATGTGGCTTATGATCATCTTTTGGCGTACCAAAATAGAGATCAAATGACACCGGCTGCCAATTCATTAATAGCAAATCGTGTATATAACCCGACAACTGGCCTTGAATTTCACCCAATTCAATCACATCCGTAGCACTTTTCAAATTCAGTTGATTGACATCAACATCCGCTTTCAATACCGGCCGTTGTCCAACCAAATCATCCATACTCAACGTATTAACAACAATATCACCCTCAAAAACGCCAATTCTGATTTTGTCATTGATTTCTAAATGATTATTGCGATAACTGACTGACGGCATATCCAACGACAATTGTCCAGTCAAAGGCGGGCCCGCTATCGCAGCACTTAAGGCCGACAGAGAAATCGGCACTAACTTCGCGCCCAATTGCAAAGCCATCTGCTCATCGCCTATATTGTCCAAATTCAATTGTTCAATCCGTATCGCGCCATCCAAAAGCGGTTGATGCCAAGGCTTTAACAACTTAACTTGCTTAGCACCTAAACCGAGATCGAAGCGACTCGCACTCAATTCAATTTTAGATTTAGATTCAGGCTTAGGCGCAATATAACCATAATCCCAACCCAGATGGCTTGGCAAAAGCTCAGGTTGATTATGCCATTCGATTTTACCGTTGAATCCACCCAAACCAAAACGTTGTTCCGAATCCTCCACATTAATATTAATGAACTCAGCCACCGCATGTTGCTTATCTTTCAGCCACGAAAACGAAGCCTTGATCGCGCCACTGGTGTCTAACGCCTTCACTTTCGTCTCATCATCGAATAAACCTTGCACATAATGCGTATACAAAGGTTTTAATGGCGTTTTATCCAACAGCACAGAAAGCGCATTCACCGAAACATTATCACCCAAACCAATATCGCCACTGCTTTTAACCGTTATCACATCCGTATGCGTATAAGCCAATTCATGTAGCTCCAAACGATCAGGCTGCCATACCAAATCAACCGACACCGTGATCGGCTGCTTCTTAGTGATTGTCAAATAAAGCGGATCAATCAACAGTTCAGCCTTTTTGAGTGTCACCGCGCCTTGCACACCAAATTTTTGCACCGTCTTCTTATCAGACTGTTGCGGCTTACTGCCTTCCCCAGATGGCTCTGATTGAGAAACGGGTGGATTTAAATTCTCAGATTGAGAAGCGGGTGGATTTAAATTTTTCGCTTGAAACGCGATTTTAATCGCTATATTTTCCCCAGCCTGTGTACCCGTCTGATTAGCCAAAAAACTCAAATCGCTGATCTGCCCCTCTATAGAAGCTTCACGCAAATCACTACTATCACCCGAAGCCTGAACTTTTAAACTCAAATTCCCCCCCAACTTCAAATGCTCAGGCAACTCAACAAACTTCCCAATTTTCGCCAATAATTGTTCAAAATCAAGCGTATTCACATTCAGTTGCGCCTGCCAACCCGTTGGAGCCGACTTCGCCCGCAAAGCGATATTGCCCCCCGCTAAAGCCATATCATCCACACTCAAATAGAGATATTGCGGATCGCTGGTATAAGTAAAAGACAAATCAATGGTAGGCTGATCCAATAAACCCCCACCAAGATGTAATTTAGCATCAGGACAAAAAATTTGTTTAGCACTATACACCGTATGATCACAAGTCAACTTAATGTTTTTTAACGGTTTTTTTAAATTGACCAGTGTCAAACGAGCGACTTCCAATGTCAATGCCATTTGATTATCGCTTAACCACTGCACCTGTGCAACAATCTCATCGGCCTCCCATCCGCTACCGCTTGTTGAACCAAACTTCAGCGTCATGTTATCAAGCGCAAAGACATAAAACGGACTACACGCTATTAATACAAATAACCATTTCATAGTACATCAATTATCAGTTGTAGGGTGGGTAACGTGCTTGCCCACCAATTCGGCACCCATTTTACTTCAAAAGTTAGGGGATTTTATATCTATGTAGGGTGGGTTCGCGCCAAAAGTTTTGCGCGCAAAACTTTTGGCGCGAAACGTGTTTTTGTTGCCCACCGGTTCGCCTACGGATTTATAAAACAATTGAATCAAATGGATTTTTAAAACACACGCTTACTCTTAAAAAGGGTTAATCACCCTTGTCAGCGCCACCTTCACCATATAAAAAAATGCCCCCAACGCCCCTATCCAAGCTATAACACGAATCGTTTTCGTTTTTCCGCGTTTAAGCGCGATAGTGCCTATAATAATATAAACCAACAAAGCCACAAATTTCACTGTCAACCAAGTTTCTACCCCCGGATATTGATGAAGCATGATCACTAAAGTAATACCACTGGCAAGCAACACACTATCAATGAAATGAGGCACAATTTTAACCCATCGCCGCTGCAACAAAGGGCTATCTAATATCATCCATAAGCCGCGTGCAGAAAATGAAATAAAAGTCAAAACGACACAAGAAAGATGAATATTTTTAATCGTTAAATACCAATCAAGCATATTGTTTCTCTATGTAGGGTGGGATGATGCCCAGCGTCTCAACGAGCGATCCCACCATCCTTGCTGATTGCGCCGATTTATTTGATCAACGCTGATTTGAAAAATAGAATGCTGATTGTGCTGATTATGGCCTGATTTACGCAGATAAATCAATCATTTCAACATCAATTTGACGACTACACTTATCTTTTCAAAAAATTGCCAAAATACTCATCCTTTTCACTAGCCCCCCAGGTGCTATCAAACGGTTCAAATTTAAATCGGTATAATGTCTATTGTAGGGCTCCTTACGTGTTTATGTTGCCCACCATTTAATGTAGGGCTCCTTACGTGTTTATGTTGTCCACCATTTAATGTAGGGCTCCTTACGGGTTTTTGTTGCCCACCATTTATCTTAAAAAAAGACTTGTTCAGTCGCAGAGCGCGAAATCTGCATCGATTATACTTTCTTGATCAAACCAGGTTGTTTTGCCGGCCTTAAGTAATTGGGTATTCAGTTGGCGGGCAAAATCGCTGTCTTTGCGTGAATAGGAGATAAATACTTCAGTGCCAGCTTGGCCTGCCGTTTCGCTGGCCGTGATTAATGCTTTATGCAGTGGGGGGTTGATCGCGTTTTTCGTTGTGCTGTAACCAAGTTTTGGCGTTTTCTAAATTATGGCTCCGCAACAAAAACGTCGATTGGTGTTCTTCGGCAGCCCATTTTAGGCCCCGCGCCAGCAACACTTATGCCATTCGTAATATTCGTGATCATGTTGCAAAATCACTAGAATTTCATCGAGGCCTGTTTCGCGATGATTTTCTGTAAAATCAATGTATTGCAAAGCACGCAGCCCTTCTGGAATCTCAGAATCTGGGATCGACATGATTAATAATGGGATGACGCGCTTGTTGTATTGCAACGCATAAGCTAACTCGCGCTGACAATGTTCGGATGTGACAGAATTTTGTGAGATGAAGAAAATGAAATTATCGGCATTTTCGATACCGATTTTGATCGCTTGTTGGTAATCGGTGCCTTTTTGGATATCGCGATCGTGCGTCCAAACGGTTTTCGCATAGCGCGACAATGATCCAAGTAAAGCGTTGCGAATGATTTTATCGGCGGTGCTCGCACAGATAAAGATTTCTTTGGCATCCAACCGATCTATTTTACCGAGTAACGCATGAGAACGATCTAACACATCTTGCGTCGTGCGAATATTTTGGTTAGGCAAATTATAAAACTGATAAAACCTCAGCATCATCTGCTGATTGCTATCCGACAACGGTTGCGAAACGGTGTTGTAAATCACCCTTTGATTGATCGGAATAACCCGTTTGCCAAGCAAGCATGCATATTCCAACTCAAGCAAACAATAGGGAGAAGTCATGCAGCGCGAGGCTGGGGTGGTGAAAAGGAGGTTCCAATGAACCTCTCAAATTGATCCCGTTTTTATTCCTACGTTATAACTTATTGTTTTTAAAGTGATTAAAACTAAGGAATAAAAATAGGATCACAGATTAACGAGAAAATGAAGCTCCTTTTCACCACCCCAGCGCGAGGCCATGACATATTTAAGCTTTCGCTAACGAATGTTTAGCCTCCTTGCTGGGCGCTTGTTTTTCATATCGCCTGTTTTTCAGTATCATATTGATGCCAGTTTAAGTCTTTTAGGTTAGCGAGAAAAGGAATTGAACCATACCGCCCATTGAGATAACCTTTTCTGATATCTATAATCTGAGGTGCTTTAAAATCACTCAACGGATAGATATCGGTACAGCCCTGTTTATCTTTTTCTACAAACCAAATTTCATCGGCTCTAAAAATAGTGTGATCTAATAAACTTGATTCATGAGTGGTAAAAATGAGCTGACCATTGGTTTGCTGATCTTGTGAAAACTTTTCAACTAAGGCTTTGATTAATAAGGGATGAATGCTTCTTTCTATTTCGTCTATCACAAAAACCTTGTTTTGACTCACAACACTGTTGAATACGGGAATAAAATCTAATAACCGGATAGTGCCATCTGATTCTTCATCTAAATCAAATTCGGCGATGACACCTTCTCTTCCGATGTGTTTTAGTTTAAGTTGTTTAATTAGAACCTCTTCGTTTTCTTTCACTAAAATGATTTCATCACCCTTCCCGCTATTTTTCAGGCCTATCATTTTTTGTGGCGAATCCTCAATGTTTTTGAGTAGTTCATCTAATTCCGTGTCTTCACCCGCTTTGAGCTTTTTGCGTTCGGATTTGATTCCTTGAATGCCGGTATTAAAAGAAAGCATGATCTCTTCTGCGTATTGTCTAAAGGTTTTATCAATATCAATTTGATGTGCGAGCGCAATGGGTTTGGCTTCGGGCATGACAATTTGAAGTGTTTCTTCAAACCAATTCAATGCGGTGCCAATATCGGCTAGAAAAGGATTGTCAAGGGTGGTTAAAAGCTTTAAGATAGGTTTGTTAGCTTTGCTTAAACTTTTTTCAATCACCTTTTTTAATACCCGATTCTCTTTGTCTGATTCAAATTCGTCTGAGAATTTGAGAAGCGTTTTTTTATCTTTATCCGTTTTCCGTTCAAAAATCAGTTTATCTGCCTGTTTTCCTAAACCGGATTCATACAATTCTTCTGTGAAGATGATACCGTTATTGATTTCGATAGCATAATAAAATGATTGGGTATTTTGAAAAAATTCAACGCTCAGAATTTGACTGAATTGATTATCAGGTTTTGACAGTTTAAATTGCTTCTCACTAAAACTTTTTGGCAGAACTTCATTTAAAATCATCTCTTTCAATAAAAACAAGGACTTAATGAGATTTGATTTACCCGCGCCATTGGCACCATAAACCGAAGACATTTTTAACAGTTCAAAGCCTTCCTTAATATTATATTTATGATGGCTTAAATTTTTATATTGTGAGCCGCATGTTAAATTCTTTCTCTGCTCCAAAAGAAAAGAGATTGTTGACGACAAATCGTATTAGCATGGTGTGTCTCTTTTTTAGGTTTCAACGATTTTCGCAAAATATGGAACGAAAATTGTGCCTACGCAAAATCAATTTGCAACGACAATCGGGCCATCGCAAAATCAATTTGCAACGACAATCATGTACTGACAGAAAATCTGGAAACGTTATATTCGGGTAGAAACAATATTGTTATATTTTAAATTTTAATCCTACCCCATATGCTGACTAACCTGATAATCATTGATTGGGATGAATCTGCACCTCTCCATCAGGAAAATGTGCAATGATGTCCAATTGTCCGCCCATCGCTTCTATATAACAACGTAATGTTCTCAAGACTCTATCGGTATTTTGTTCTAATTGAGAAAGGTATTTGGGTTCAATGTGTAGGCGGCTTGCTAATTGTTCTTGAGAAATCTGTCGAGCTTGTCGAATTGCATGAATAGGCAAATAAGACTCTTGATCGGTTTTCTCAGTTAATCTTCTTTCTACTTCTAAAAGAGAAGGCGGTAGTTCACCTTCAAAAGGCTTTTTTTCGTTTTCCTCATTAGCTTTTCCCTCTAAATAATGAGACAAATAGTGTTCATCGGCCATATCGAAGGGCTTTTTGGCAATCTCCATCAAAGCCTCATAAGAGGAAAATAATTCCGTTTCTTCTTCTTTTGTAAGTGGGGAAAAATCAGTCTTCATAGGAAACCTCTTTTATACAATAATGTTTTGGGTAATGTTTGGCCGTTTTAAAGATAAATCCATGTCGTTCATAAATTTTTACCAAATGTTTCAATGGTTTAATCAAGACTAAATGTCGTTTTCCAAGTGCTTTGGCGTATGCCATTCCCGTTTTAAGCGTGATTGTTATAATTTTACCCTCTAACGGATGTTGAAACGGTGAACTTTGCCAAATATAGATAGCATTATGTGTTGTGCCCTTTGACGGTTTACCTATTGCTAAGGCACACAAAATATTCTTGCTCCAAATAGCAACCTCAAATCTATTGGGAACTTTAGACATTTCTCGTTGAGTTTTTATCCAATTCCAATATAACTCTTCTTCAGTAAAATGTTTCCGTTCTGCTAAGCTTGGATACCATTCTTTTTGCCAAATTTTCAAGGCATTAGTCGTTATGGGAGTGAGTTGAATGTTTTTTTGAAATTTTTCCATTAATTCTGTTTCGACTTTTTGAAAGACTTTATTTCTAATTTGATTATATTTATATTCCGCTTCCTGATAGTTCAAACTAGACTCCTCACACTTTTAAGCCTGTCATGACTGATGAAACATCTAATCCATGCAGGCTAGGCGACTATCCAAGCCATTCCATTCCATCAAGAAAGAATAGTGGGTTGTTCGTGGCTTTGCAAAGTGTTTTATATATTCATGATTAAAATTATGTGTATTTTTGAGCTTTGGATGTGACTGAAAATGATAAAATGCGGATATAACTGATTAAACGGATTGACACTGATTTGATTAAGGAACGTGCATGAAATAAAATCGCCATTACAAATTAGCGATTCCCTTGTCATTACTGTATTGAGAACAAGTTGACTAAGTTATTTTATGCGCGTTCCTAATCAGCGTAAATCATGATAATCAGCGTCATCAGCGTTCTATCAAAAAATCATCCATTTCAATTTTTGATTGGGTAAGTGTAGGTTGTTTCTTGAAAAAGGGGGTTGACTAAAAAAAGGAATATCGTTGTGCCAAAAAGACATCATTCACAATAATTAATTTCTGAAATTTGATGAAAATGATATCCGTTGGTGATTAACTCTTTGATTTGGAAAGCACCTATTGAGACAATCTTAGTAATACAAAAAGGCAGTGATCCACCCTGCTATCCATCCTACATTCTCTATTCATCTTTAGATTGCATTTGTTTGGCTTGCAAATCATTTAATATTTGGGTTGGGGTTACTGCATTTATCGGTGACAATTGATAATCTTCGAGATTTCTAGTCACAATCACATCGGCACCACACGCTAATGCTGCGGCACATTGGAGCGCATCTTCAAAATCTTTCATGGGCAAATTTGCGGCATACAAAACTTCAGTATTGGAAGTCGGGACGATTTGTATAAACTGACATCATTCCAGAATGAAGTTTTTAGCTTCTTCTTTAGAACTTGCCTTAGAAAAAATGTAAAAAAGGTTGCTTATTGAATGCCAAGCAATAAAACCGGTGTTGGGATGGGCTTCAAGATAATTAAGTAATTTACTTGAAGCATGATAGAAAGGTTCACGTTCTAAACCAACATCTAACAGTATATCGCAGTCCACGAAAATGTTTTTCATAATTTGTAACGCTCCACTAAATATTCCAAACGCAAATCCGGTTCGGCATTATTTTTAGCTTGAGTTATTCCTTTAAATTTTCCCCGCCACCGTTCAGAGAATGTTTTTGGTTTGTTAATATCAGAGGAATTGAGTGGCTGTAAAAAGATAAGCACATCCAATTCTGTGTTGGGGAGGGCGGTGGGTATGTTCAATTGCAAATTGCCATCTGCACCTACACGGGAACGTAATGTAATGTTTTGCATAAATTGATTTTCCTTAAAGTTGAATCAGAATTGACCACAATGTGTTGTCTAAATGGGCATCAGCGTCGGGTGGCTAGAACTGCCCACAAACTTGGGGTTGCCAAAAAATATATTTCTAATATAGATGTTCAGAAAAATAATTTACTTCGTTTCAGACGCACGGGGGCAACCACAAGGGTTGCCCCTACAGGCATTGTGAAATTATTTAAATGAAAAGCTATAACAAATTCAACTCGTGTCCATTGACTAATTGCCAATTTTTCGGGTTCTAAACTCAGCAAAACAGCTTCAACCTGGGAACTGGTTACTTCTGTATTTAGGTATGATAAAACGGGTCTCAAAATAAAACATTAGTAACCCTCATCACGCATTTGACGAATAATGTCTACACTGGGGGTTTTTGCCATGGGTAGCGTTGCACGAAAGGCGGCCGTTGATTGTAAAGATTTTAGTGGTTTTTTTAGCGCAGATAAGCGGATAATGGGCTCACCTAAACGGGTAAGGGTGATGTCTTCTCACATTTCAACTCTCCTGAGCATGTGATCAAGTTGTGATTCAAATTCATTCACACTGATATTAAGCATTATTATCACCTTAAATTGATTTTGATATTTTGAACGGGTTTAAGATTAGCGTCTGAAAATGCTAAAGAACTTTTTGATATCGACTATTTATTAATTTAAAAATGATAAAAAAACAGAAGCTTGATTTGAGTGATTAAACAATCAGTGTAAATCATGACAAGAGGCAAAATCAGCGTTCTATCATGATTGGGGGAATGTAGATTGGATTTGGTTATGATTGATTTGGGTGGGTTGAATGCTTACATCAACCCACCAAATCATGATGCGACTACTTCGCTGCTATTTATTAGAGTTTATACCGATTTAAAGTAACTCATTGAGTTATAAAATAATAAAACGAATAAAATCAAGCCTTTAAATTTAATCGGTATAATGTCTTTTTCATTTCATCCTTCAAAAACCAAAAACAAGCTTCATCAGTCACTATTTTTATAATTTGATTTGCTGTTTCGTAAAATCTGTTGGTTTGTTCCTCTATAGTTTTTGAACCAACAAAAACATCTAGCATTGGTTTTCGTATGTGTATGGGATGCCATTTGTTCTTATTCTTAACTTCATTATCATCTAAGTGATGATAAAATTCCCAGCCATTATTTAAGTCTGTGATTTTTTTTGACACGATTTTCACAAATTCAATATAGTGGCGATTTGAGGGGTATTGACTATGTAGATTACTACCAAAATCTAATATCAAACAAAAATCAGGCCCCTTAGCTGCGTTTATTGGTTTTGTACAATGATCTTTTCCATCTAATAGTATGCCGACAAATATTCCTGGTGTCCACGAATTCAACAAATCTAAACCCATCCTTCCCCATCTTTCTCCATAGGCTAATCCCCTTTTTTCGTTTACAACAGATAACTTAAAGTCCTGTTTGATATTTTTTGACCAATCTTCATTCTCCACACGTTTTATCAGATTACCTATGTTTTGTTTGAGATCAATTGAAGCATAATAATATAAGATTGATTTATGTGATATGGGTGCAGGAGGCCCCATCCCCTCACTTTTTAATAGCCTCAAAAAATCTCCAAAAATGAATGGAGAATCACTATTGTTATCTAACCATGCAGAGATTAGCTTATATATATCGCTCCAGCATAAAGCTAAATCTGGATTCTGAGCATGTTGATACTTAGTCGCTGTAATAAGCACTATTTTACTCTCATCAAAATTTTTGCTGGCATAATCTTTGTAATTTTTTAACTGGTTTTCGTGAAGAGAACTCCAGGCCTTATTCTCAAATACAATAGCTGTGTTATTGGATCGGCAAACCATATCAGGGAAAACACCATCAAAGTTGTATTGGGTTCTCCACTCACAATCTTTGCCTTTCATTCCTTGTATTTGCATTTTAGATGAAATGTCATCAATAAAGAATTCACTGAAATCAGGGTGATTGTTTAGAATCCATGCAAAGGCTTCCGTGATAAAGTTCTCTAATGGATCTTTATTCTCTCGTGGGCGATATTTTCTTAATGATTCAAGTAAACCTGTTTCCATTTTATTTATCCAGAAATTAACTCAAGTTTTTTATTATCAATGAGTTAAATTTAATTTTTAAAGTTTGGAGATGAGTAAAAATGATAAAACGCAGATTTGACTGATTAAACTGATTAACACTGATCGATCTTATTAATCAGCGTCAATCATGACAATCAGTGTCATCAACGTTCTATAGAAATTCATGTTTTGGTGAATTGATTAGCGTAAATCCCAATCGGGTACGGGCCTACTTGGAATACCCTCTAAAATAGCACTGACTTGATTTTTGAGTTCTGGCAATGATTTTTGTGATAATTTAGACTCCAGAGAGTTAATCATTTCTAGTTGTGTGAGTTGGATGGTTAGTAAATAATTTATTAATTGATTGATTGAGATACCTTGGTGTTTAGCTTGCTGTTCTAATCTTTGTTGTAATTCCATTGGCATGGTAATTGTTGTGATAACTTGAGAATTATTCATCGTCTTTTCTCCATAATCGGCAGAATGCCTTTGGCGTAATTATTTGAAAGTGAAAGGCTTTCAGTTCTCCACTGATAAAATCCTTAATGTTTGAAGTAATTAAATAATGACTTTGACTGGTAAAGGCACATTCACAAATCAGATTATCTTTTTCATCAAATAGATTGGGCCTCAACAAAAAATAAACGGCATGTTTTTTAGCCAATAATGCCAGTAAATCTAAAATATTTTCTATGTTCTTAATGGACAAGTGTATTTTCGCTAAAATTTCCGGTCGGGTAAGCACATCATAGTATTCAAAATAGACAGATGGCGTGAGTGCTAACTGGATTTTTTCTTCTAATACCAGTCGCAAAATATAATGAGAGGCACCTAAATTGCTCATAAGTGCTGCAACTAATACATTAGTATCCATTGTGATAATTTTTATCATAATTCTTCAGACTGCGCTTAAATAAAACATTAGTAACCCTCATCACGCATTTGGCAAAAAAATAACGCAAAAGACGCAAAAGACGCAAAAGAATGCAAAATAGATTTATCTATGCATCGAATGCGTCTTTTGGGTTTATTTTACGCAAAACGTTTGCGTGAAAACCGGTTTTTAGTAACGGCCAAAAGCTCATTTATGAACACTTTATTTTGAACAAAAATATCATGGTGGGCAGTACATCAACCCACCATAGTGCAACTCAGACTTACTTCGCTGCAATTTCCTCTAACTTCGTGGCCCTAATAACCTGTCCATCTAAGGCGGCTTCTTTGGCGCTTTGCCCATAAGCGACGCTCATCAAGGTGCTGTAATACACTGAGGGGATATTGAACTTGGTTCCATACTTTTTGTTGATCTGTTCTTGATAAACCTCTGTGTTCATTTGGCACACTGGGCAGGGCGTGACGATCATATCGGCTCCGCCGTCATAAGCTGCTTCGATAATGTCTTTCACTAAAGCTTGGCTTTTTTCAGGCTCTGAAAACATCAACGCGCCACCGCAACAGGAGACTTTCTTGTCGTAGTTTTCTACCGCTTCCGCGCCCATGGCTTCGATCATTTTGTCCAAGTAGACGGGGTTTTCAAAGGATTCTCCGTCAATACCAAAAGGGCGGTTCGTTTGACAACCGACATAACCGGCTATCTTGATCCCTTCTAATGGCTTTTTGACATGCTTTTTCATCTCGTCATAGCCGATGTCTTCAATCAGCACTTCTACCATGTGGCGAACTTTCTTCTCACCTTTGAAGGTTAAACCGGCTTCTTTTAAGGCTTCATTCGTTTCGGCCATCAATTGCTTGTCGTGCTTTAAACGTTCATCAGCTTCACGAGTCGCTAACCAACACGCGGCACAAGTGGCAACCACATCTTGATTCGGATGATGTTCTTCAGATAAGGCGATGTTACGCGCTGATAAGGTTAATCGGGGCAATTCACCGCCGCCGGCGTAGCCGATAGAGGCGGAGCAGCAATTCCAATCTGGTATCTCGTTCAGTTTAATGCCCAATATGTCGCAAATCGCTTGCGTTGAACGAAATTGGTTGGAAGAAGAAGCCCCTTTTTGTGAGGAACAGCCTGGATAAAAGGAATATTCTTTAGGCATAATCTATCAGTCTCCTAATTAGACGTTTTGGAATTTGGCCGTTTTCGCTTCTTCAATTTCACGGGCTTTTTTCAAGGCTGCCTGCAAGCCTTTGCTGTCTTTGCAGCTATGTCCACTAAAAAATTCAAATGGATTCATGCGCTTAGTCTTCAACATGCCCAAACCAACCTTTTGCATTTTCAGGGAAGTTTTAATCCCGTTGACAAAACCGTTCATGAAATACAAGCTTAATCCCAATCTCAGCTCATTGACACGGCCTGTTTTATACAGGTTATCCCAAAATTTTTGGGCAAATTTTTGAGTTTGTTGGTTCTTGGGAACCAGCCCAAGTTTACTGGCATAGTGCGCCAATCCGTGCATGATATGGGTAATCGGTAATTCGCGTGGGCAACGTGCGATGCAGTTATAACAAGATGTACACATCCACATAGAACTTGAACCCAGTACTTCTTCACGCTTGTTGGCACGGATCATCATAAAGATTTCTTGTGGGGGATGATCCCAATGGGGCCCAAGTGGACAGGAACCGCTGCATACGCCACATTGCATACACATGCGAACCCATTGCCCTGCCTCCACATTCTCTTCGACTTCACGCAGAAAGCTATTGCGATACCTCAGCGTCATTGTATTATCACTCATTGGAAGCTCCTGATTTCTAATAGACAAAGGGCAACCACAAGGGATTGCCCCTACAGGCGAATTATTGTAGGGGCAATCCCTTGTGGTTGCCCCATTCCAACCTCAGATTAAAACTTGAATGGACTCATGCCAATTTTTTCGATGGTGGCTGCCATGTCATTAATGATTTGAGGCACTCTTTGAATGTCGGTAATGGCTATTTCGTGAGTCTGTACCCGTTCCGGTTCCAGTTGCATTTGTTTCAACGTGTCATCAATTTTGGACATGCGTTCGTGTGCCATTTCCGAGCCTTTCACAAAATGGCACTGATAATTCTCGCCTTTTTGACAGCCCATCAGAATGATACCGTCATAGCCATTATTCAAGGCATCGGTGATCCAAATGGTGTTGACGGAGCCAAGGCAACGCACTGGCACAATACGCACATACGCGCTGTATTCAAGCCGGTTCATGCCTGCCATATCTAGCGCAGGATAAGCGTCGTTTTCGCAAGCCAGTAGCAAAATGCGCGGTTTCTCATCAAATTCATCAGGAACATCAACCGCTTTAAGGGCTTGTCCAACAGTATCCACTGAGTAATTATCAAAGGAAATCACGCGCACTGGACAGGCCCCCATACAGGTGCCACAGCGCCGACAACGGGATTCATTAAATAGCGGATAACCTTGTTCATCTTCGTTAATCGCGCCAAAGGGGCATTCGACGGTGCAGCGTTTACATTGAGTACAGCCTTCTTTGCGAAAACGCGGAAAACTTAAATCCCCTGAACGGGGATGGGCGGCGCGTCCAAGTGCGGCATTTTCAATGGCCTGAATGGCTTTCAAGGCGGCACCTGTCGCGTCTTCTGTTGATTGCCCCATATCCATTGGGCGACGCACTGGCCCTGCAGAATAAATACCGGTGCGGCGCGTCTCATAAGGGAAACAGATAAAATGCGAATCGGTGAAGCCGTGTACCAATTGTGGCATGTCGCGGCCTTGGCGATAATCCAAATTTAAAACGGATTGTTTTTGAAGCGCAGCGACGGCTTCTTCATTTTCTTCGTCTACAGCGATTTCAATATCGACACCAGAATTAGGCACCATACCCGTTGCTAAAACGACTAAATCCGTTTCACAAATTATTTCCTCATTTAAAATAAGGTCTTTAATTTTAACGCTTAAATTACCGCCATTAGACACGACTTCGCTGGCAACACCTTTGGTGAAGGTGATCCCTTTATCTTGACCATTGCGATAAAAATCCTCACCG
>Ga0164315_10000308_pt1 | contig 32551 bp, 12 predicted proteins | sample GuaBasSedimGuay6_FD_113737 | JGI IMG/M metagenome (GOLD analysis project Ga0164315, IMG submission 113737) | Subseafloor sediment microbial communities from Guaymas Basin, Gulf of California, Mexico - Guay6, Core 4569-2, 0-3 cm | ecosystem: Environmental > Aquatic > Marine > Hydrothermal vents... | reverse complement strand
TGCGAGTTGCTGCACCTGTGATGTCAGGATTTGTAGTTTATCTGCTTACCCTTGGGGGCGTTGCTATTTTCCTAAGAAAAGCCAGGCGAAATTTTTTGCGTGCCAGGTATGTTGCTGCAGCTTCTTTGTTGTTTGCAGCCCTTATTACAGGAGCTGTTTTCATGGGTCAGAACGTTCTTTTTTCCCATGCAAAGGGATTGAGTACCTCGGGGCCGGGTGACGGTCCTAACCAACCAATGGGCATGGGCAACGGCGTTCATCCGGGTCGTGTGGTATGGATATGGAATCCCAAGGCTACTAACGCTGAATGTATCAATATTTATGAGCTGTATAAACCCGAAAACACCAATCAGGGTGTTGTGAACCGGATGGTTGTTGATGGCGTTCTTAAACTTGGTGGGAATACCAACCTGAACAAATCCTGGGATGCCATCTTTCGCTCTTTCAATTATAAAAAGAGCATGACCGATAAGTCTTACACTGCAGGGGAGAAAATCTTCATAAAAATTAATCAGGGAACTGCCAATGGCAAATTGAGACGAATAGCCAGGGATGGAGATTTCGATGTTCCCAAAAGATATAGTGAAAGCCAGAAGGCAAAAGAGGGCAAAATCGGAACCTGCGAGACCTATCCAAGTGTGGCTCTGGAAATATTACGAGAATTGGTATACGTGGTTGGCATTGATCAGAAAAATATTTCGATCGGCGATCCCATCAGTCATATTTATGGTCACAATTATGAAGTCTGGTCCACCGAATTTCCGGATGTGGTTTATTTTGACCGATCGACAACAAATGAGGGAAGAACCCTGATCCATCCCACGGAAAATGATCTGATATTTTATTCAGATAAAAGTCAGAGTGATAAATTGTACGATATCATTGAGAATGCCGATTACCTGATCAATATAGCCAATCTGAAACCCCACGGCCGCGCCGGTGTTTCACTTACTGCCAAAAATCATTACGGCTCACATGCCAGAAGGTCGGCTTTTCACCTGCATTATTCTCTCATATCTCCTGTTTCGGTAGGTAATCCAAGCAATAGTGGTTACGGGAAATACCGAACCATGGTAGATCTGATGGGAAGCAAATATCTTGGTCAGAATACGCTTCTCTATGTGGTTGATGGATTGTACGGGGGAGGTTCGATTGAGACAGGTGTACCGGTAAAATATTACATGCCACCTTTTGATAACGACTGGAGCAATTCGATTTTTTTATCGCAGGATCAGGTGGCCCTTGAATCGGTGTGTTATGATTTTTTACGCACCGAATGGAACGGAACCTATGCACACAATCCGGCAAACAATAAAATTGAATCTTTCCCAAACGTAAATGGCGTGGATGATTACCTGCACCAGGCTGCAGATTCGTCCAACTGGCCAACCGGCATCATCTACGATCCTGATCAATCAGGTAAACCCATGGAGAGCCTTGGCGTACACGAACATTGGAACAATGCCGCTAAAAAACAGTATTCACGGAATCTTGGCTTCTCCCGTGGCATCGAACTGATCTCTGTTCCCGATACATTAGTAGGCGGAGAGGGCCCTGAAGTCACCACAAGTGAAAACTGGCTGCCGGATACCCATGTAATTAACGTTGATAATGAAAGTGTTATCGTTTCTCAAGATGTAAAACCAGCATCCGATTCCAGGGTGTATTCTGTGATCAGCCATACATTTGACGGGCTTATCCAGGCAAGCAATTTCCACTCAGTTATAGTTGATGATGAAAATACTAAATGGTTCCTGACCGAAGCGGGGCTTGTGAGTTTCGACGGGAAGGTATGGGAAATTCACAATGAAAACAGGAAGATCCCTGCCCTGGAATTAAAAGATGTGGCATACGATTATTCCGATTTCGGGAGGGAATTGTGGTTTGCAACTCCCACTGGAGCAACAGTTGCATCCATACCAGTGGACGCCAGGTCCGGAGCAACCACTTATTATGGAGAGAATTCGCCAATCATCAGTGAAAATGTGGCTACAGTGGCTGTGGGGTACGGTTCTTTGCGCTGGTTTGGGACGGACAAGGGTATTTCAGCTTTTTACAATGACAAATGGCTCACCTACTCCTATCAACGAAAATATCCCGAATATATGTTTGAGGACTACCCGATCACCTCTATGGCTACCAGCCGTGATGGGGATTCACTCTATGTGGGCACCTTAGGGGCTGGGGTAGCCAGAGTATTTCGAAATGATGTGGATGCCATTTCAGGAGCATCGGAATATGCACAGTGGGGCCCCATTGAAATCCCCTCTGATAATATATATGCTATTTATATCTCGCATGACGGAACACAATGGTTTGGAACCGACGCAGGAGCTGCCAGGCACACCGGGTATAATACGCTGGACAACTGGACCGTATTTAACGTTGATAATGGATTGATTGACAATAAGGTCCAGGCCATAGCGGTCGATTTTATGGGGAGTGTCTGGTTTGGAACAAAAAATGGAGTGAGTGTTTTTAATCACGTTTCCATGAAGTCGTTTACTGAAAAGGAGGAGCTGACCAGCAATAATATCTTATGCATTTCGGTGGATCTTGATGGTGTTATTTGGCTGGGTACCGACTCAGGAGTCACAAGTTACAGTCATGGTGAGTTTACAAAATATCAGAAAAAAGATTAAATACCTATGGAAAAAGCACTTTCAAGAAAACGTTGGTATCGATTAATCCCCATTGCTTTTATCACTTACAGCCTGGCTTATCTCGACCGTGCGAATTACGGATTCGCTGCGGCTGGGGGTATGGCCGCAGATCTGGATATAACAGCAGCCATGTCTTCCTTACTGGGATCGCTGTTTTTCCTGGGATATTTTTTCTTTCAGATTCCGGGAACTCTTTACGCAGCCAACAAAAGTGCTAAAAAATTAATATTCTGGTCTTTAATTCTCTGGGGAGCGTTTGCTATGGCTACAGGTCTTGTGAGCAATGTATATGGCTTGATCGTCATTCGCTTTATGCTTGGTGTTGTGGAAAGTGCTGTGATGCCTTCCATGCTGGTTTTCCTGAGCAGATGGTTTACCAAAGCTGAACGTTCAAGGGCCAATACTTTTTTGATCCTTGGTAATCCGGCAACCATATTGTGGATGTCAATTTTGTCAGGTTATCTGATAGAGTCGGTGGGCTGGCGCTGGATGTTTATCATAGAGGGTTTCCCGGCTATTCTGTGGGCATTCTTGTGGTGGCGCCTGGTGGTCGACAGGCCCAAAGATGCCCGGTGGCTAACAAACAGCGAAAAAGGTGATCTGCAGACGCAACTTGATCTGGAGCAACAATCTATTAAACCGGTTAAAAACTATGCTGAAGCATTTAAATCCAGGATCGTTCTCCTGCTTTGTCTCCAGTATGCCTTATGGTGCATCGGGGTCTATGGATTTGTCATGTGGCTGCCCTCCATCCTTAATTCAGCTCCCGATGCCAACATTGTGACCACCGGGTGGCTGGCCTCAGTTCCCTATATCCTGGCCATTGCAGGCATGTTGATTGCCTCTTATTTCTCGGATAAAACATTAAACCGGAAACTATTTATCTGGCCGTTTCTGTTAATCGGTGCGCTGGCATTCTATGGTTCATATTTATTGGGTGCCGATCATTTCTGGCTCTCCTTTGTATTGCTGGTTATTGCGGGTGGCGCCATGTATGCACCCTATGGTCCCTTTTTCGCAGTCATTACCGAAGTTTTACCCCGCAATGTATCTGCCGGTGCCCTTGCGCTGATTAATAGCCTGGGTGCTTTAGGCTCTTTTCTGGGTGCTTATATTGTGGGCTATTTAAACGGTAGCACAGGCGGATTTGGGGCGTCTTACATTTTTATGGCAGGATCTCTTTTTCTCTCTGCCTTATTAACAATGATTGCCTTAAAAAGCAACAAGGCTTAATTCATTTACAGAACCATGGACAAAAAGAAAGTAAACCAATGGTACAACAGCAGTGAATGGTTAAATGATCTGCAGCTTAAATCTCATGAATCTACCAATCGGCAGGAGTTTGAAAAACAGTATAAAGCCCATCCGGCATGGTGGGATAAAGCCTTTGCCTGGCTAAAAACCAATGACCTTAATGCCATTGAGCCAGGTACCTACATCATTGATGATGGGAATGTGAAAGCGATAGTCACTGAAGCTCCTGCACCAATACTTGAAAAGGTGAAATGGGAAGCACACCATCACTTTAATGACATTCAGTATATTGTAAGGGGGCAGGCTAAAATGGGTGTTGCTCCGGTTTCTGATGCAAGGATTACCGAGTCTTATGACCCTACAAATGATGTTGGTTTTTTTGAAGCTGAAGGAGAATACTACACCGCCGGTGCCGGGACATTTTTTATTTTCACTCCTGAAGAGGCACATCGCCCGGGTATAAAAATAAAAGGCTATGAAACCGTTAAAAAAATAGTCATCAAAGTCAGGGCAACGAACGAGGAAAAATGAAAGTAAAAACATTCAGCCTTCTGGTATTCAGTCTGTCTCTCTGTAGTACAGTGGTATTTTCCCAGGTTACACCCTGGGAGATATTAGAAAAAATGGGCAAAGGAATCAATCTTGGGAATACCCTGGAAGCTCCGGAGGAGGGTGATTGGGCCTCTCCTGCCAAGGAGTACTATTTTCACGATTTTGTGGATGCCGGGTTTACCAGCGTCCGGATACCCATTCGGTGGACAAACCACATGCTGAATATCCCTCCCTACACAGTGGATTCAGTTTGGATGGCTCGTGTGGAACAGGTTATTGACTGGGCGCTGGACACGGGCCTGGTGGTAATTATCAACTCCCATCATGACAACGAATGGTTGTATGAAGAGTTCCCGAAAAATATGGACAGGTTCCAGTTACTCTGGGAGCAGATAGCCACTACTTTCAAGGATAAATCAGAAAACCTTCTGTTTGAAATTATCAATGAGCCCTATTTTGATTTAACAAGGGCCGAGGTGGATACGCTTCATAAAATGGTCTTCCCCATTATTCGTGAAAGCAATCCCACCAGGATTGTATTGTTTACCGGTGGAGGGAATGATACAACACCAAAGATGACAAATTACCGGGTATTCTACAATATGAACATTCCCGATGATCCCTATGTGATTGCTTATTTCCACTACTATGTCCCCTATCAGTATTGCCAGCTGGGAAATGGTACCTGGGGTACAAGCCAGGAGAAACAACAGATGATCAGCGATTTTACGGTTGCAAAGGAGTGGTCAGAGACAAATGACACCCCCATACTTCTTGGAGAATTTGCAGTCACTCGCAAGGCCCACCGCCCCTCACTTACAAAGTGGTATGAACATCTGACCAATACCGCAGATGAATTTGGTTTTGCCCAGACCACATGGTGCACGGGGGGGAAGGACAACATGGCCACCTACTTCAGAAATCACAAATACTGGGACCATGAGCTGGTTAATATCCAAACCAGGCAGTTTCCCTTTTCAGAAACCATACCCAGTATGCCAGGTATCATTCAGGCTGAAGATTTTGATAAGGGCGGCGAGCAGGTCGCATACAAATCGGCAGATTCAATAAATTCTATGGGCTACTACCGGCCCGAGGAGGGCATTGAGATAGATTCGGTGGGGGATTCCAATTACGCTGTATTTATTTCCGAAGAGGGTGAATGGATGGAATATGTAATGTTTATCGATACAGCCTCCCTGTATGAGGTTGTGTTGGATGTATCCTCTCTTGAAGCAGGAAATACCATTCAGGCGCAATTCAATGGTGCAAACTATACAGAATCACTGCCTGTTCCTCAGAGTAGCAGAAAAAACGATTTTACCTCCATCAGGGATACTGTCTACCTGGAAACCGGAGTTCAGGTAATTCGGATATTTGGTGAAAGTACCGGTGTCTGGATAGATAAAATTGGCCTGAACAAAGTAACAATGCCAGAAGACACCACCAACTTATTGACCAATCCCGATTTTGAAATTGGAATTGTTGGATGGAGCGGAAAGGCATGTACCATTGAGCCTGTTGAAGAGCCTGTTCAATCGGGAGCTACTGCCATCCTGGTTTCTAACAGGAATGCCAGCTGGGCAAGCATTCAGCAGGACATCCAGATTGTTCTCAAGGAGAACGGACCGGGCTATTATTCCACAGCTGCATTTATGCAGGCAGTGGTAGACACTGTTGTTTCGGGCAAAGTAACCGTTAAAATAACAGCAGGTGGAGAGAGCAATTATCTGGGTGCTGGTTTTCCACTGACTCCCGGGGAGTGGACCCAGCTAAGCAACCAGATTTTGATCGACTGGAGTGGAACACTAACAGAGGCTTTCTTTTACATTGAGACTTTAAGCCCCTATGCGGGTGATTTTTATTGTGACAATGCATTACTGAGGCTTGACTCAGCGCTGGTCCCAACCACTGTGAAGGTTTCAAAAGAGGTGAATCCTTCTGGCTTTTCTTTATCACAAAATTATCCAAATCCGTTTCTCCATAGTACTTCAATACAGTTTTCAATCGGTCAGCCAGGCGTGTATGAAATTGTTGTGTATGACCTGAAGGGACAGGTAATGCTCAGGATTGTTGATTCGGAACTTCAGAATGGCAACTATAAAGTGAATGTGGATGCCATAAACCTGACTTCTGGTACCTATATCTACCGACTAATGGGTCCGGAGGTCAATCTCACAAGGAAGATGATTTTAATGAAAAGCAACAATAGATGAAAAAATGCGCTGGATTCATACTGTTTGTCTGGCCATTTCTGGCCCTGGCTCAGAATGGCAATGAAGGGTTTCAGAAATGGCAACCTACCCTGGAGTCCATCTCCTTACATGAAACACCAGAGTGGCTCATGGACGCCAAGATCGGGATTCAGTTTGTGGGGGAGCCACAGGAATTTGATGATGTTCAGTGGTATCACTGGTCACGTGCCATGCAGCGGGCACGTCAGTTGGGCTTTGATGAGTCGGACGAGCAGCTGCGCAAACATAAAGACGGGGTCAAGGTGGTGGGTGGCATTCCCTATGCCTGGGATGTAAGCCCTGCCGGTGATCCGGGAAAACTCATGGACGCTTACAAACGAACAGGGGCAAAGTACCTTGTATCCATGCTGCAGGCAGCCTATCCAGGGACCGAAGGCTTGCGTATGATGCCGGGTGAGGTGGAGTTGGCCAGGAAAAACGGATTCAGGGTGGGACTTCACTACAACCTGCTAAGGCGAGATGGTTTACCTTCTATGGGTGATCCTGGCTACGTGGAGTGGTGGCACAGCAGGGTAAAAGATGAGGTTGAAATCATGGGTTCAGATTTTCTGTTTTTCGATGGTTGCCAGGCGCCCAGTGCTTATTTTAAAACGCCTGAACTGGTTTCCTGGTATTATAACCAGGCCGAGTCCCTTGGGAAAGAGGTATGGGTGAATGAAGACCTGGGAACAGATACCCGGGAATCGTTGGAACATGGGGATGTACATGAAGGAGAGGGGTTTACCATGAGCGGAGTATCAGCCAAACACTTCCTTAACTGGGACATGATCCGAAACGAATGGAACTGTTGGGTCAATGAATTTGGCATTCATAAACGCGACGGATCTCAGTGGGAGTGGGTTTACAAGCCTGTGGATGAGCTTCTCCAGCTTTTTATCTATAACGCGAGTATGGGTGGCGGATGGGTTGTACAGATGGTAAACACCCAACAGGCCTGGGAGAACATGTGGGAGATAGGAGACTGGCTGGCAGTAAATGGGGAGGCCATTTATGGTACAAGACCTTATTATCCTGCAGATGCCAGTGCCAGGCGCCTTCCTGATCATCGTGCTCCAATAGGTCACGATGGAACAAAACACTGGATGTGGCGCTTTGATCAGACGGTGGATGTGGCCCGGTCCGGTGGTCCACTCTACATGACACGTAAGCAGGAGAGAGTCTATGCCATCCGTTTTGGCTGGCCCGGAGAGACGCTGACCATCCCCGGAGTTCGCGCTAAAAAAAGATCTGCCATCCGCATGCTTGGCGTGGATGAAGAGTTGGAATGGAAACAGAAAGGAGACGATTTAATCATCCTTTTGCCGCCCGAAAAGCCCTGCGATTATGCATACTCCTTCTCCATAGAGGAACATAAAAAGAAATAGAAAATGAGGAATAACCTGAGAATAATTTTGCTGACCATGCTCTTTTATGGTCTTCTCGGATGCCAGCCTGCTGAAAAGCAAAACCAGCAGCCTCCCAATGTGGTAATCTTCTTGTCGGACGATCAGGGCTGGGGCGATTTTAGTATTTCCGGGAACATAAACATTGAGACGCCTAACATCGACGGGCTTGCTGGCGATGGTGCCATCTTTAATAATTTCTATGTGGAGGCGGTATGTTCACCCACCAGGGCCGAACTGCTCACGGGCAGGTACCACACCAGGTGTGGTGTGTACAGTACTTCTGCCGGAGGAGAAAGGATCAACCTGGATGAAACCACCCTTGCCGATGTATTTAAACAGGCCGGATATGCCACAGCCGCATATGGCAAATGGCACAGCGGCATGCAGCCTCCCTACCACCCCAACTCCAGAGGATTTGACGATTATTTTGGGTTCTGCTCGGGCCACTGGGGAAACTATTTCAGTCCCACCCTGGAGCACAATGGAGTTATCGTTCAGGGTGAAGGATTCCTGGTGGACGATCTGACCAACCACGGTATTGAATTTATTGAAACAAATAGGGATAAGCCCTTTCTGCTTTACCTCCCCTACAACACCCCGCATAGTCCTATGCAGGTGCCTGACCGGTGGTTTGAGAAGTTTGAGAATATGGACCTGGAGATGAGGGCCGGCAACCCGGACCAGGAGGATATCACCTTTACCAGGGCTGCCCTGGCCATGTGTGAGAATATCGACTGGAATGTGGGGCGTGTCATCAATAAGCTGGAGGAGCTGGGACTGGAAGAGAATACCATTGTCATCTATTTTAACGACAATGGCCCCAACAGCTGGCGCTGGAACGGAGGCATGAAGGGACGCAAAGGGTCTACCGACGAAGGGGGTGTCCGAACCCCTTTGTTTATGAAGTGGCCGGCAGCAATAAAGAAGGTGCTGGTTGTTGAACAGATTGCATCGGTGATTGATTTGTTGCCCACCTTAACTGATCTGGCAGGGATTGAACACAACATCCCCAAGCCTTTAGACGGGATCAGCCTGGAACCCCTGTTGCTGGAAGAGAATCCCCAATGGAGCGACAGGTATATTTTCAATCAGTGGAAAGAGAAGATCAGTGTAAGAAGTCAGAAATACAGGCTTGGAAATGGTGGTGCCCTGTTTGATATTGAGAATGACAGGGAGCAGCTTGTGAATATGGCTGAGCAAGAACCGGAGGTTCACAAAGAGCTTCTGCAAGCGAAAGCCGAATACATAAATGAGGTGGTGGTTCAGCTACCCAAAGAGGATCCCCGACCATTTCCCATAGGATTCCCGGAGGCCACCTATACACAGATCCCGGCACGGGACGGAGTTGCGCATGGCCATATCCAGCGTTCCAACCGCTACCCGAACTGCTCCTTTTTCACCAACTGGATCAGCCTGGATGACAGGATTACCTGGGATGCGGAAGTACTTGAAGAGGGAGATTTTCAGGTGACCTTATACTATACGTGTCCCGAGGGTGATGAAGGTTCCCGGTTCCAGTTAAGCCTTGGGGACAACACCCTCAAAGGCAAAATTGAAACAGCTTTTGACCCTCCCTTAAAAGGGATGGAAAATGACCGTACCCAAACACGTGGCGAATCCTATGTGAAAGATTTTAAACCCTTAAATCTTGGTTTAATGCATCTGGATAAAGGAGTGGGGCAACTCACCCTGGAGGCATTGGATATATTTGGGCAAAGCGTCATGGATGTCCGCCTTTTGATTTTTGAAAAACAATAATATCGTGGATAATTATGAAAACTTTAATACATACTGCATTCCTGATTCTAATTTCCATTCCGGCTCTCTCTCAAATCAATGGATACTATGACGATTTTGAGGATGGCGTACAGGATATGTTCTGGAAAGCGGATCATCCTGGTACCTTTGGAATCTCAGAAGGTGACGGGAGTTTAAACATTGCATACGTCCGCAGTGCAGAAAGCGGGGAATGGGACAACTTCAACTTTACCCCACCCGAATCCATAGATGTGTCTGAAAATCCTGTGATCATCTTCAAAATCAAATCGGATGTGGCCACCACCTTTACCGTCAAGCCCATCTATTCAAACGGAAACGACGGATGGTTGCCAAAGGAGATTCCGGCTGACGGTGAATGGCATATTTACACCTATGAGTTAGTGGCTGACAACTATTCCGGCGGATACCTGACCAAAATCTATCTCTATTTTGATGGTGGAAGTACTGTTATTAATTCAGGACTGGTGCAGTTCGATTTTATTCAAATAGCAGGCTTCTCTATCAAGATCAATAACTTGCAGGCAAACCTGGTGGACTCTTCCACTGTCGATCTCTCCTGGGAGACCAGTGACCCCGAAAATACCGACCACTTTAACATTTACAGAAGCACCGAGATGGAGTTTTCAGCAGAAATGCTCACTAAAATCGGCGAAACTATCGAAACCAATTACCAGGATACCGGTCTGATCAATCACACCACCTATTACTATAAAGTAACTGCCACCGATATGAATGGCAAGGAGCATAGCCCTGCTGAGGTGAGCATCCAGACTTCCAATCCTGGTTCAGTCCCAATAGTGGAGATTGTCAGTGAGAATGCCAATCCTGTGGGGAGCTATGAAAAATATGAGCTGGTGGTGAACCTGCTCGACGCCACTTTTACGAATCCATATAACCCCGAAGAGATCGATCTCTATGCCTGGTTCTATTCACCCGATGGCGATTCAGTGAAGATGAATGGCTTCTATGACAACTACCAGGGGCGTGACCAGTGGAAGATACGCTTTGCCGCCAGGCAGGCAGGCTCCTGGGAATACCAGGTTTTCGCAAGCGATGCGGATGGATCAGGAAGTTCTGAAAAACAGACCTTTTCTGTGGTCGAATCCAACAACAAGGGATGGTTGACCATCTCTCCTGATAACTCCAACTATCTGATGCATGACAATGGATCAAGCTTTTACGGAGTCTCTGTCTATTACCCATGGAGTGTTACAGAAAGTGGATTGGATGAATTTGCTGCAGTAGACGGGAACTTTTTTGGTTACTGGGATTGCACCTTCGACGGCAGTGGAAATGGCGGGGGAAGGTACCTCCTGGAATCAATGGAATCGGGCGTAGGAAGATACGACCAGCGAAAGGCTGCCAGGATAGATGAAGTGCTGTCCTGGGCCGAGGCCCGGGATCTGAAAGTGATGCTGGCCATATGGGCACATCCCTACCTGAGAGTTGAAAACGTCCCCTGGGATGGCGCAAAATGGTTTGAGAATAATCCCTATAGCAAATTGGTAGATATTGATGACATCTATACCGACAGCCTCGCCCTGTCATTCCAGGAAAAACATTACCGTTACATGATCGCACGCTGGGGGTACAGCCAGTCCCTGGGAATATGGGAAATCATCAATGAGATGCATGGAACCACGGGTTGGGTTAGAAAACAGGCGGCTTCTAAAAAATGGGTGGCTGATGTACATGCCTACTTTAAAGAGAATGATCCCTTCCAGCGGCCCACAACCGCCTCTTTTGGTGGCAGTGAGGGCGCTTCCCATTTCAATGAGACCGACCAGCTGGGAGATATGCCCAATGTCCATTTCTACGAGGAGCATGGATGGCCCACCAGGTACCCGGGTGATGTGGTTCGCAGCGGACTGGCCAATATGGTAAGTGAAACAAGGAAACTGAAAAGCAAAGGTGAGAGACCCGCTTTCCTGGGCGAAGCGGGATACACCAGCATGCTTGCCGATCATACAACGGAAGCTTACACATGGGAACTGCATAACACCTTTTGGGCCGGGTTGTCGCTTGGTATGGCCTCCACACCCTTCTGGTGGGAGCTCAATACGAAAGATGTCTTAACTGCCTCACGACTACAGGAGTATCGTAGATTTAATTCATTCGTATCTGATATAGATTTTGCCCACCAGCTCTTCGTTCCCACAGAGATATGGGTCGAAAACACCGACGGGTATTTCATGGGGGCATCCAACACAGGTTTTGGTTGGATGAGGACTTACGAAAAGGCTCCGGTATCAGGTGCTCCAATCTATATCTCCCATACTGAACTCACCAATGGCACCTACCTGTTGGAATGGTTCAACACATGGACGGGTGAAACAGTGGATACCGATACAGCCATCTGTGTGGATGGGATAACGTGGGGCAAGGTTCCGGATGATTTGGATGAACTGGATGTGGCATTCAAAACAGGTAAAGTGGAAGGTGGTGGCTCTGCCAGTCAGATACATTTGCAACTGGTGAAAACCGATACACTGGTAAAAGCCCAGCAGTCGTGGCTTCCTGACATTGATTCTACCATCTTTAAAATTGTTTGTTATACGACCGATCATAATGGTTTTCTGGATGTTTCATATTATGGGCCGGTTGACATCTCCATGGAAGGAGAAGGACAACCAGAGCCATTCACACTTGATCTAGTGGAGGGTGGTGTGGTCTTTGATTTTAACCGGATGGGATCATCCGGGGTCACCATTACTGCTACCATTGAAGGTTTGGGTAGTGCTGTGCTTTATATTGAGGGGATTACAGGTGTTGACAATGGACTTACCCAAATCGTAAATGCAAGGGCCGAACTTAAAAACAACTATCCCAACCCCTTTGATCAGGGCACGGTTATTGGGTATGCATTGCCAAGTGAAACCCGTGTCAAACTGGCAATCTACAATGCCCAGGGCAAACTGCTGGAGACCCTGGTGGAAGGTCAAAGATCCGCAGGTCAGCATAGTGTGGAGTGGAACGCAGAAGGCCATCCGGCGGGTCTCTATTTCTACACATTGAGCAGCGACCGGTTCTCATATACCAAACGATGTATGATCCTTAAGTAACTGATTATCCTCAATATGGAAAGAATCCCTAAACTAAATAATTGGATATTTATTACCCTTGCCTTTGCCCTGATTTCATGTGGGGGTAATGGCTCTTCCGGGAAAGATAATAGTCAGCCCAATGTTCTCTTTATCATTATTGATGATATGAATGTGGATGTTAACTGCTACGGGGGTCCCATCAAAAGTCCCCACATCGACCAACTCGCTGCAAGTGGCATCAAGTTTAACCATGCCTATGTGCAACAGCCGGTTTGTGCAGCTTCAAGGGCCAGTTTTTTAACGGGTCTTCGTCCCAATTCAACGGGTGTGGATTACCCATACAGCCATTACTTCCTGGATGAAGTGATGCCCAAACATGGAACCATTTCCAGGTATTTTGCTGGCAGTGGATACGATGTAAAGCAATTTGGGAAAGTTCATCATGGCATTGAAGATGAAAATCCCACCTTTAAACCCAAAAGTAAAGGACGCTATTATAACGATAGCATCAATTTGAGTTTTGAGAACGGGGGCCCCAAACTGCCCTACGAGAAATCTTATGATGGTGACAGTGAGTATGCAGATTTTAAGATTGCAGATTCTGTGGCAACGGCCATCCTGGCCCATGATCAGTCGTCCGGGCCTTTCTTTTTTGTGGCAGGTTTTAAGAAGCCTCACCTGATTTTTGCAGCTCCGGAGAAGTACTGGGATATGTATGATCGGACAGAGATCCCACTTCCCGTTCCCCGGAACCTGGCAGAGGGATCCCCTGAATATGCAGTGGACCAGTATTACCTGAATCAGTATGACTGGGAGACCAAAGACCCTCAAACTCCCTTTACAGATGTCTATGCAAGGCTGATCAGGCACGCCTACTATGCCAGTTCAAGCTTTGTGGATGCCCAGGTGGGGCTGGTGTTGGATGCCCTCAGGGAGAGTGGGCTTGAAGAGGAGACCATTGTTCTCTTTGTATCGGATCATGGCTTCCTGATGGGCGAGCAGAATTACTGGGGCAAGACCAACCTGTTTGAAAAAGGGGTTCAGGTTCCCCTTATTGTATCGTGGAAGGATCACATTGAGGCCGGTATGGAGACAAAAGCGCTGGTGGAAGCCGTGGACATCTTTCCTACCCTGGTGGATATGGCCGGACTGGAAGTCCCTGGTTATCTGGAAGGAAACAGTTTCAAACCCGTGATTGAGGAACCCTCGCTCCCATGGAAAAAAGGGGTCCTCAGTCAGCAACCCAGGGGCATGGTTGCCGACCGGGAAGGAATAAGCATGCGGACCGATCGTTACCGGTATACGGAATGGATAAACACCTTTACCGGAGAAATCATCGCTCAGGAGTTGTTTGATTATGAAGTGGATCCCACCGAGTCGGTGAACCTTGCTATTTATTCGGAAAATGCCAAATTGTTGCATGAGCTTTCTACCCAACTCAATACCGGATGGAAATCGCTTCTCCCTGAAGGAGTTACCAATCATTCAACCAATCCACTGGCGCCACCCAGTTATGCCTGGGGAGGAGAAGGTAAAGGCCGCAGAGCAGCCTGGCACAAGACGTTCGGCGGATATGAAGAAGAAGGCTGGAGAGAGGCCACCGAAAGGCGGATGTCTTATCAGTCGACTTATGAGAAATAACGCATATTATATAGATTAATCACTAAGTAACTGATTATGAAACAAGGTGTTAAGGTAATTCTACTATCAGCATTCTTTATTGTATTATTCGTTTCAAAAATAAGTGCACAAAATAAACCTGTAAATAGAAATGCCACCCCTGAGGCAAGGGCGTTATTGGAATATTTGTATTCCATCAGTGGTAAAAAGATCCTGTCGGGTGCTCACAATGGAAGCAGAAACATGGACCAGTGGCACAACTATGTGGAAGAGCTGACCGGGAAGTCTCCCGCTGTGTGGGGAAGTGATTTTGGTAATTATTACAGGGAAGGGAACCCGGAGGCAATTGTGAAAGAGTCCACCAAAAGGCACAAGGATGGTTATATTGTCACACTGATGTGGCATACGGGCAGACCCCAGGATGATCCGCCCTTTGAATGGAAGACCAGCACTCAGGGTGAAATGAGCGATCAGGATTGGATTGACCTGACCACGCCAGGAACAGCCATTCATAACAAATGGATTGAAAGGGTGGACACCATTGCCATCTACCTGAAACAGCTGCAGGACCTGAATATCCCGGTGCTTTGGAGACCCTACCATGAAATGAATGGCATCTGGTTCTGGTGGGGCGATAAAAAAGGAGAAGATGGGTTTGCCAAGTTGTGGAAGATGATGTACGATCGTTATACCAATCACCATCAACTGAATAACCTCATATGGGTATGGAACACCAATACTCCACGTGACAGGGAAAATGACGAAGCCTATGCCTACGAGCTCTATTTCCCGGGATTGGAGTATGTAGATGTGCTGGCTGCCGACGTGTACCACAACGATTACAGGCAGGAGCATCACGACCAGCTGCTTGAACTGGCAGAAGGCAAGCTAATCTCTCTGGGTGAAGTGGGAGAGATGCCTACTCCGGAGATTCTGGATAGTCAGCCCATGTGGGCCTGGTTTATGGTATGGAGCAAATGGGTGGAGACCCACAATACCCCCCAAAAGGTAAAAGATCTCTATAGCTACCCCAGGACTTTATCACATGGAGAGTTCAAAGTCGAGAATTCAACCATCGACCCACAGGCCACCAAAGAGACCATCAACCTCTTCAACAACCTGCGGGAGGTGTCCAGGGACCATATCCTATTTGGGCACCAGGATGATCCTGCTTATGGGATCGGATGGGCCTATGAACCAGGGAAGTCGGATTGTAAAATAACCGCTGGATCATATCCTGCAGTGTATGGCTGGGAGCTGGGGGGGCTGGAACTTGGTCACAAAAAAAACCTGGATGATGTTCCCTTCGACACCATGCGTGATTTGATTGTGGAGAGCTACCTGCGGGGCGGGGTCACCACCATCAGCTGGCATGAATACAGTCCGGTATCAGGAAAGGACTCATGGGCAGACACCAGAGATACGGTAAATAAAACAGTGGAGTCCATAATCCCGGGGGGGACACACCATAAGGTTTATAAAGAGCACCTTGATAAGGTGGCCCACTTTCTGAATTCACTTAAAACAGGCGACGGAACACGGGTTCCTGTTATTTTCAGACCGCTTCACGAAAATACAGGCAGTTGGTTCTGGTGGGGAGAAAAGCACTGCTCCGAACTGGAGTACAAGGCCCTGTTCCAGTTTACAGTTCAATACCTGAAAGAGGAGCACCAATTGCATCATCTACTCTACTGCTACTCTCCTTCAGGCGATTTCAATTCGGAGGAGGACTATTTGAAAAGGTATCCTGGTGATGACTATGTGGATATCCTTGGTTTTGATCAATACAGGATCAAATCTAACGATAAGAGTGGAGAGGGAGCTGTTTTGCGAATGGGAATACTGGCTGACATGGCAATGGAGAGAAATAAATTGTATGCCTTAACTGAAACCGGAGATTACGGGCTGAAAACTGAAAACTGGTTTACCCACCACCTCCTCCCCATCATCAATGCCGATGATAAAACCAGGGGAATTACCTATGTCCTGGTTTGGAGAAATGAAGAACGCCAGGTAGATCACTTTTTTGTTCCTTATAAAGGGCATGAGCAAACCGGAGATTTTAGAAAATTCAGAGATACGGATTTGATCCTGTTTGAAGAAGACCTGCCGGCTAACCTCTACCGGTAGAAACGGCCTGGATGAATCCATTACATGGGATGTGAAGCTGTTTGATCGCGGTAGGGTTGATAATTCTGCTTATTAAATGTAATTTCAGCGCTTAGCGGGATGAGCAATTTTGTCACAAATAAGCGATTCATCACTCCCTGGATTATAATCCTTGTGGGTTTTTTGTCACTTTGCAATACATCTTCAGGTCAGGAACCAGACACCTACACCTTGCAGAAGGTGGATGCTTTTGAAGAAATTGCCAATAGGGAAATCACATCCATTTTACAGGATAAGGAAGGTTTTCTGTGGATGGGCACCTATTTTGGAATTTTAAAATACGATGGCAATGAAATAGTCAATATTAAACCTAATATCTATGATCCAGGCTCCATTCCTGCCCGGAAAATTAAGCGTTTGCTGCAGGTAGGGGACACCATTTGGATAGGTACCATTGAGAAAGGACTTTGCTATTATGATTGTGTCCGGGAAACATTTCATACACTTCCCGAGATAACAGCCAGGGGCCCTGGAAGCAATCAGGTAACGGCCTTGACTACAGATGTCCATGGCAATATCTGGACTGGTACAAGCAAGGGGCTCTATCGTGTAAATCAAGGCGATCCTAAAGATATCTCAGCTATTGAATTTAAACAAGGAGAGGATTACAGAGGTAAGAACTGGATCAATGATCTTACATTTGATCAATATAATAATCTCTGGGTGGGTACTTCCAATGGGATCTATTTCATACATCAATCACACCTGAATCGATCGTCGGGGTTTACAGCCATTCCATTTAAAATGTCAGGCCGGGTTAGTAATAATTCTGAAAATCTGATTACCAGCCTGGCCTGTATACCTGATGGGGACAATGTTTGTTTGTGGGTAGGGACAAAAAATGGCATTTTTAAGTACAGGATCAATCCACACTCATTGAATAGTTCGATATCAGAGGAGGTCACAGGGAACTATACAAGTCTAGATGAGATTTACGGATTATTTGAAAATGTGGCTGTTCAAACTCTTTTGCATAATCCGAAAAAAGAGGAATTATGGATTGGGACAAGCGAAAAAGTAATTCTACTGGATTTAATCTCTCTAAAGATCTCAGGTGATTTCGGTACTGTTTTAAATCAAAATCTGCGTGTCTCGTCCATCTATAAGGATAACAATGAATCTGTCTGGATAGGTGCTTTATCAGGTTTACATCGGATCGTCACTGAAAAGAGTTTATTCAATACCATCGGGGAAGTAAATTCCATTGAAGGTACACAGTATATCTCCACATTAATCGTTCATGGGGATGAATATCTGTGTGGAACACTTAGTAATGGCTTATTTAAGGTTCAAATTCAGGGTGATGGATCGCTGGGGGAGATGGAACCTGTAACGATGAAGAGCCGGGAGAGAAGTAACATGATTCGGGATATCGTTTGTGGTATCAAGGACAAGAATGGATTTATCTGGCTGGGGACCAAGGGGAATGGTTTAATAAGCTTCAAATTTGAAAAGGGTACAGTAACAGAATGGAAGCACTATGATCCGGAAAATCCGGAGAATCCATTTCCACAGGATATACAGTCCCTTGCTGAACACCCCGATGGATCCATTTTGGTAGGTACTTACAGTCAGTCTATTATTAAGCTTGACCCCCAGAGTGATGCCATGATGAGAATTGATAAATTCTCAGTCTCCGGGGAGCACCCGGCAGATTACCCGATCTCAGATATCTTTATTGAATCAGAGAGGGTGTTCTGGGTGGGGACCAGGGGAGGCGGTCTGTATCGAATCATACTTACCGGTGGAGATACCTTTGAATACCAGGGTTTTTTAAATTCTGAGGGTGATTTAAACAGCCTGTGTGATAACTATATTATCGATATTTATCTGGATCATTTTGGAGGTCTGTGGCTGGGCACCGAAGGTGGCCTGAGCTTGTTCAACAGGATAGATAATCAATTCAAGAATTTCTATGAGATCAATGGACTCTCTGATAACTGTATTCAGGGGGTTATTGAAGATTCAGAGGGTTATCTGTGGGCTACTACGATCAATGGTTTGAACAGGATTAATGTGAGAGAACTGCTTGACAGTTCTGAACAGGGTGCCATCGATATATTTAATAAGGAGGATGGTTTACCTACCAATTACTTTATACATGGTTCCGCCTTTAAGTTACATAATAACCTTCTTTTTATGGGCAACCTGAGAGGGGCAACCTATTTTGATCCCACTTCTGTTGAGCCTAAAGATAAAAGTTCGAATCCGGTTATTAAAGCACTCTTTCTCCAGGAAATAAGGATTAGAACAGGTGAGAGAGTAAATGGCAGGATTTTGCTAAACGGGCGTTTAAGTACTTTAGACTTTCTGGAGCTTAAAGCGAAAGAAAATAATATTGCTATAGCTTTTTCAGCGCCCAATTTTGAAAATCCGTCCAGGATAAAGTATGAATACAGACTAAAAGGTTACAACGATCACTGGACCTCCATCAGTCCTCCTAACCTGAAGGTAAACTATCTGAATTTTCCTGCCGGAGAGTATACATTTGAAGTGAGAGCTTCCAATGCGGATGGTTCCTGGAATCAAAACCATGCTACACTTCAGATCAAACGATCTTTGCCTTTGTGGAGATCACCATTCGCATATCTTTTCTACGCTCTGATTTTATTAGGAGTATTTGTGCTTTTTAGAAAAATGATCATGCAACGTTCCGAATGGTTGAACAAGATCAAACTGGAATCCTATCAGAGTGAGAAGAATGAAGAGTTGTTACAGCATAAATTGCGCTTTTTCACAAATATTTCTCATGAAATAAAAACACCACTTACTTTAATACTTGGCCCTGTTAAACAGGCACTTAATAGTCATGAAACGTCAGATCATCTATATGCGCTAAGGCTGGTTCAGCGCAATGCCAATCGCTTGTTGCGATTGACGAATCAATTGCTTGAATTTCGCAAGGTTGAAACAGAGAATGTGTCACTGAGTGTATCAATGGAAAACATCGGTGCCCTAACCCGATCCATTGGGGAGGATTGTCATTATTACGCAAATGAGAAGCAGATCAGCCTTGATCTGGCATTTGTGGATGAGCAACTGGAGGGTTGCATTGACAGGGATAAGTATGAAAAAATCCTTTTCAACCTGCTTAGCAATGCCATCAAATATACAGGCTCCAACGGAACCATTCAAGTGAGACTCAATGGTGAATATCAGAGCGATGATGGTGTGAAGTATGCTGTTTGCATTGTTGAGGATACAGGAAGAGGTATTCCCGAGGATCAGATCAACAGAATATTTGAGCGCTATTACCACGCTGGTCAGAAAAACTCTGGTATTGGTATTGGGCTCGCACTTACCAAAAAGCTGGTTGAAATTCATAAGGGAACCATCTCGGTTCAAAGCGTGCTGGGAGAAGGGACAATTTTTCAGGTAAACCTTCCCATTGATCAAAGTTTTTTCGATCCTGATGAGCTTGCTGAAAAGGAGGTAAAGCCCGAATCAGAGAGGTCCTATATTTTTGAAAGTGAACCAGATGATCTTAAGGAGTCTGAAAGTACCCCAATTAATGGCGAGAAGATATTGATTGTAGAGGATGATCCGGAACTCAGGCAATTTCTGAACCATACCTTTAAAAGAGAGTACGGGGTGTTATCGGCAGAGGATGGGGAAGAGGGATATAAGCGAGCCTTACATGAAAAACCAGATGTTATTATCGCCGATTTCAGGATGCCAAAACTGAATGGTCTTGAACTGTATAATAAACTGAAGGAGCATCATTCAACGGAAAATATCCCGTATATCTTGTTAACTGCCCACCTGGATAAGCAAGTTGAATTGGAGCTTAGTCAGGCCGGAGCTGACCTGATCCTGAACAAGCCATTTGATCCGGATCTGCTAAAGATCCAGGTAAAGAATATGCTCAGAAAACATAAGAAGATCAAAACCCACCTTGAGAAAGAAATTCAGATCAATAAATCTGGTAATACCAGGCATGAGAAAAAGAAGTCTGGTATTTCTGATAAGGTTTTAGCCATCATCGATGAGCATTGCTCCAAAGAAGCATTTAATATTGATTTCCTTGCTCAGGAGATGGACATGAGTCGAATCCAGCTCTATCGCTACATAAAGAAACATTTTAAGATGTCGCCCTTTGAATTGATAAGGAAGATAAGGATGTCTAAGGTTGCTTCTTCTCTGAGGGAAGGTGATGCGAATATTTCGGAAGTTGCCTATCGGTTTGGATTCAATGATATGAAAAACTTCAGGGAGAGTTTTAAGAAAGAGTATGGTCAGACGCCCACAGACTATATCAAAGCCAATAAATAGATAAGGTGCTTTTCATACTGGCGACTTGTTATATTACCCCTCCGTTTATGAAAGAAAATGCCCCCTCACCGATCTGTTTCACCTGTCTGTTTGAAATAATCTGTTAGCAATTATGACATAATTTATTGAGATATTGTTGTTGTAATCCAGAAGGGAAATGGATTGAAGCTTAATAGAATATTAATATTAATTTAATAGATCATTTTGTATTTGAGTCAAAGATTCCATAATTTAGAGATTCGTTATAAAAGTTAAGACTATTAAAACAGACAAATAACCTTTAACAGACAACTACTATTATCAAACCAAAATCTACTCTATGAAGAAAATCTACCCTACAATCCATAAGATCACGTTGGCACTGGTTTTATATTAATTTCTAGCCTCTCCCGGAATCGCTCCTGGTAAGTTTTCGATCTACACGTAATTTATTCATTTATACAGACTGTCCTTCTCTATATGGAGAGGTTAAAAGTGCAGAGGAACAAACTCTGAAATCATATTTCAGAAACCAACTGTATATAAAGAGATATCAACTATGAAATACTACAATAGAAGGTTTATCGTAATTGCAACGATTTTTTCACTCTTTACCGGCATGCTATTCGCTTCAGGTACTATTAAGGGTACAGTGGTTGATGCCATAACAGGTGATAGATTGCCCGGGGCAAATGTGGTTATTAAGGATATTTTTATTGGAACCGCATCTAACTTAAATGGTGAATTTGTTCTGAATAATGTTCCGGATGGCACAAGCGTGATTACAATAAGCTACCTGGGTTATGAGGAGCAGGATATTACGGTTGAGATTTCTGGCGGCGACACAAAAACCATTGAGGTTAAGTTGCAGGTAATGACCATACAGGGCGAGGAGGCTGTGATTACAGCTCAGGCCTATGGACAGAGAGCTGCCATTAACCAACAGCTGGCAGCCAATACAGTGATCAATGTAGTATCTTCTGAAAAAATTGAAGAATTACCTGATGCCAATGCAGCAGAAGCCATTGGAAGATTACCTGGTGTATCCCTGAAAAGGAATTCCGGAGAGGCCAATCAGGTTGTGATCCGTGGTCTGTCGCCAAAGTATAACAATGTGACCATTGAAGGGATCAAGATGGCTTCCACCAGTGATTTTGACAGAAGTGTGGATTTAAGTATGATACAGAGTGAATTGCTTGCCGGTATTGAAGTATCAAAATCACTTCGAGCCGATATGGATGCCGATGCTCTTGGGGGAACTGTTAACTTGAGATTGCTTGAAGCGCCCAACAAAAGGAGGATCGATTTTTCTGGGGAGGGAGGTTATGCAAACCTGGGTAATAATTTTGCAAACTATAAGTTCACCGGCGGTTTCGCCAACCGCTATTTTGATAAGAAGCTTGGAGTGAGCCTGAAAGCCGCATATGAGCAGAAACAATTGCCATCCCACAGGTTTAGCGGAGGATATGAAGGGATATACCAAAACATCCTCACTGTGGACGGTGAGGTGGTGGATACGGTACTGGATACCAGGACGCAAAATGCCACACTGACCGATCAGTCGCAGGTACGGAAGCGAACCAATGCAAGTTTGATCCTGGATTATAAGAATGATTGGTGGACTTTAAAATTCTTTAACCTTTTCAGTCAAAAAAACGACGATGTGGTTAGCAGGCAGTTTCGATATATCTTTAATCCACAGGGGACTCCTGCCAACTTTTCCTCCATAGTCAATGCAACCGAATGGAGAACCATGACCCGTACTCACACCTTGCAAAACAGCTTCAGGTTTGGAGCCTCAAAACTGGATGTGGACCTCTCAACTACCTATGCCAAGAGAACACAGGAGGATGAGGGATTCCCATTTATTGAAGAAAATGATTATTCTCTGGACCAGAACTGGCTGGTATACAGGCAACCCAAGGAAGCCATTGATTTGGTTGGCGGACCCGATTCTCTGAAAATAGCAGACAGTTATCTTCAAAGATTCGACAAAGGGGATCTATCACTCATTGATCAAAGCTATGATGTCCGTCTCGATTATGAATTGGACTATGCATTTGGGGCTGTTACAGGAAAATTGCAATTAGGAGGAAAATACCATCAGCTCACAAGGACCAGTGACGGAACCAGCAGGTTTAGTAGTTTTGAGTGGGGAGGCTCTGTGGCCCGACGCCAGGCATTTATAGCGCAGTTTCCCTGGGTGAATACCTTTGAGGGTGCGCAGAGAGGAATCAGCGCCGGTAACTTTGTGGATCCAAACTACGATCCCGGCAATTTTCTGAATGGCAGGTATGAAACTGCATGGACCGGGGATATAGAGTTGCTCCAGGATCTTCAGAGTCAATGGTATGAAGGACCGGACGACACCAAGTATTATTTTCGTGGTGTGGAGAGTTATCAGAGGGATTATGAAGCCACTGAAAAACTCACTGCCGGTTATATCATGACAGAGATAAACATCGGGAGCAAACTGATGCTGTTGCCAGGTATAAGGTATGAGCAAAATAAAACAGAGTATTTTGCATATCACATCGTTACCAATGACGGGCAAACCGGGATTGAGCCAAACCCCGACTCGGTGACCACAGAAAGGTCCAATGCAAAATGGTTCCCTTCATTGAACCTGAAATATAAAATCACTGATTTCCTGAGCATTCAGGGAGCTGCATACAAAAGTACTTCCAGGCCCAGTTTCCGTCAAATTTCTCCGCTGGTCATTTACCGACATAACAACCAGAGAATTTCTGCTAACAATCCCTGGTTGGAGCCCTCCACAGCCTGGAACTTCGATCTGGGAGTATCGCTGATGAAATCTAAGATTGGTCTGTTAACGGTATATGGTTTCTACAAGGAGATTGAGGACCTGGCCTTCACCATGAACAATTATAAGCCCATTAAAAAGGGAGAGATCGTGGGTGGGCCCGATGATCTGGACGATCGCCTTCTGGGAGAAGAGTATTTCATTGAGTACTATATTGACGACAATCAGGGCTTTATCGATCAGCCCTTTAACAATACTGAAAAGGCCTATGTGAGCGGGGTGGAGCTTTCATGGCAAAGCAGTTTCTGGTACCTCCCCGGTATACTGAAAGGATTAGTACTGGATATAAACTACACCGTGATGAACACAAAAACCCGTTACCCCTTTTTCCAGCAGGTAATCATTGGGGTGGATGATTCAGGTTTTATTCCCAAAAATATTTATGGGCAGGAGTATGTCGTCAGGGATGGACCCATGCAGGACCAGCCTGGTTCCATTCTGAATGTTATCCTGGGATGGGATTACAAGGGATTCAGTGCCAGGGTATCTTATCGCTATCAGAGCGAGACCGTGGAAGGTCTGGATACCAGATACACTGTATTCGACAGGTATTACGACACCTTCTCACTGGTGGATTTGATGCTGAAGCAACAGATCACAAAGAATATTTCTGTCTATGCCAACCTGACCAACATTAGCAATCACATTGATGATTATTATTTTGGTGAACAGGGTGACAGACCAGCTTTGCCTACCAATAGCCAGTTTTACGGTTTCCGGGCTCAGCTAGGTGTGAGAATTAAGCTTTAAGGGAAGAAGATACATGGAGGAAATATCCATTTACATACATAAGTTTACTATTATTAATTATTAACCAAATCTTTTACAACATGAAAATGAAAACTTTACTTTTTGCATTCGCAAGTTTGCTAATTTCAACAGCTCTCCTTGCTCAGGATCCCATTGTGATTCCTGGAGGAGCCGACAATGGTGGAAAATTGGAGACCACTATCAATGGAGATACCACAGCCACCGGAGAGAGAAACAATCCCAACCAGGTCTATGAACTGGAAGCAGGTACTTTCTATCTTCAACACGCAGCCATCAACATTAACAACCCTGATGGAACCCTGACCATTCGTGGACAGGAAGGTGCAACTAAGCCTGTTATTCTAAAGCAGCCACTCAATGAGGTTGCCGTTGGATCCAACCAGATCCAAAGTAGCCTGGTTCTTCAAAATGTGCAGTATCATAACATGGCTACAGACGGAGTACTGCCCTGGGCCCTCTTCAGTATCAATGGAGATAACCATACATTGGTGGTTGAAGATGTGTTAATGGAGCACAGTAACGGTATTCTCTTCAATATGAACAATGTAAAGGCCGGTTGTGCAATTCAAATCAGGAATAGTTATTTCCGTGATATGCAAAACGGCAGCGGCAGCCAGTGGTGGTCTGGTAGAGTAATCCAGTGTAAAGTTCCGGTTGACAACTTTATTTTTGAGAACAATACCATAACAGGATCAGGTCTGACCATTCTTGGACAGCAGTGCTTGTTTGAGTATGCTGAGATCAACCACAACACCTTTATTAATGGCCGAAAGTATCCTGCATTGAACCAGTATTGGAAAGAGGTCTATTTTACCAATAACCTGTTTGTAAACTCCAACTGGGTAGGTGAAGACAAGGAGAATGTAGCCACAGGCGGACAGGATCCTGATGGACTCCTCCATGGAATTTCCGGAGTGGATACCGTTACTACTTCTGTCTGGATGAATCCTAAGTTTCTGACCGAAGATTCAACCCTTACATCTGAAATTGATGAAATCTCTGACTATATCTATTATGCTGCCGATAACGTAGCAGTGTCAAGTGCTAGCCTGGATAACTACTACGGAGGAGGATTGAGTCCCGACTGGGACGATGCTCCGTCTTCTTACCTTGACTGGGGTGGAATGGGTACAGGACCATGGAAAGTGGTTAGTGTTCCCGGTATATGGGCCAATGAGCGGACCACTGCCATGGTGGCAGATTGGGACAACCTCAAAGATGAGAACAACAGCATCTATGAGTATACGACCGAAGAACTTGGTTTTGGAACCGAGCCATTAACACAGGCCGGAGCTGATATTCTTGCTGTCTGGAATCAGGCCAAGTGGGCTGTTCCGGATATGGCAGCACCTACCGAAGGTTGGGAGGATAATGTTCATTTTGGAGATTATGATCCCAACACTATTCCTGGTATCGAAACTGAGGATGGAAGTGGTATTTCAAAAATCTCTGATTTACTTGAGGATTTCTCATACACCATGGATCTTAAATCAAAGAGTGATGGTCTTCGCATTGGAGCCCTGCACTGGAACGACGAAGTATTTGATGCAGCTGCTTCTATGGCCGCTGTCAAGGCTGCTTACGCATACACAGGTATTGAGGAGAACGTAGTATCCTTATCAGAACTGGAGTTGAGGAACTATCCAAATCCATTTACTGGCACAACTACCATCGCCTATAAAATGACTAAGGACTCTCACGTGAACCTTTCAGTTTATGATGTATCCGGAAGGATCGTTGAAACGCTGGTAGATGAAGCTCGCACAGCTGGAGAGCATACAGTTCAGTTTACTCCTGAATTTTCTTCAAGCAGCACCTATTTCATCAAGATTACCACAGATTATCATACAAGTACAAGAAAAATGATGATGCTTAAGTAAGAGCAAGTATCATAAATAATTAATGCTACAGGATGACCCAGGTCATCCTGTAGTTTTTTAAACCCTAAACCTAAGACGATGCGATTTATTTCCAGGTTTATAAAGTTTTGCCCAAAGACAGGACGCCCTGTGAAAGCGTTAAAAAAATGGATCGTCCCGGTTTTTAGTATTCTTTCCCTGATATGGATTCTCATTCGTGTGGTTCCCAAGCCCCAGCGCACAGCCTACCCTTGCATGAAAGTGGCCATTCCATTTGCTTCCTCCTTTCTGATTTATCTCACGGGAGTATTAGGCTCTGTGGTTGTCTTTAAAAAAGCCTTCAGGAAACTGGCAGAAAGCAAATACGTGTTGGCTGGGTTTCTCCTGCTTGCAGGGCTTGGAGTAGGTCTAATAACTATGTTGTCCAGCCAAAAGGAGGTCTTAGCCAATGACAATGCTACTTATGACTATGAAGACCCCCTGGGTCCCAATGCTCCCATAGGAGAAGCAAAGGGAATCCTTCCAGGGCGTGTGGTCTGGGTCCATAATCCGGATGCCACCAACGAAAATTGTCAGTCGGAGGAATACGGTGATGGTTATTTCCTGGATAAGAATTGCGACCAGGAACTGGTGGATGAGATGTTGCAGACTGCCATCCTGGAAGTGACCGGGGATGAAACTGAAGAGGGAGCATGGGCCTCCATCTTTGATTATTTTAATTCAATGCATGGCAAGGGAGAGGTGGGATATACCGATGGAGAGAAGATCTTTATCAAGGTCAACGCGGTGCATGCATGGAGCACCAATAACGATCTCTCCATCAAGAACGACAAGAATTATGGCAATGTTGATACCTCGCCCCAGGTCATACTTGCAGTTTTGAGGCAACTGATCCACAAAGCAGGGGTGCCTGAGGAGGCCATATACATAGGTGATCCCTATACTCAAATTTTTAAACATGTTTATGAGAAACTATCTGCTGAATTTCCGGGGATTCAATATATGTCCAAATCAGATTCGGAACTTCGCGAAAAACTTCAAATAACAAATACAGACTCAATAAAGTATTCTGATAGAGGTACCGTCCTGGATAAGACTTCCGATGGATTTTTCGATTGCCATGTAAATGCCGATTATATCCTGACTGTTCCTGCCATCAAGGGGCACCGTTGGGGCGGAGTCACTTCTTTTGCCAAAAACCATTTTGGATCCAACACAGCAGGTGGTGCATCACATCTGCATAAAGGATTACACCGGATATCATATGATGCACCCATTCGTGAAGGATATGGTCTTTACAGGGTATTTGTGGACCTGATGTCCTATGAACACCTGGGAGGGAAAACCCTGATATACATTGGAGATCTTCTCTGGGGAACATCTTACGAACATGATCCACCGGCAAGATTTAGGAGTAAGCCCTTCAATAATGACTGGAGTTCGTCATTACTTGTATCCCTGGATCCAGTGGCTGTATCCTCGGTGGCACTTGACATTCTTCAGGAGGAGTTCCAGGTGGAAGATTTAACTACCACTCCTCCCAGGTACACCTATGTGAGATTCAGCGGGGTGGATGACTACCTGCATCAGGCAGCATCAAGTGAGTGGTGGCCGGAAGGTATTGTCTACGATCCTGAAGAGGATGGAACTCCAATTGGAAGCCTGGGTGTTCATGAGCACTGGAACAATCCTGTGGACAAGCAATATACCAGAAACCTGGGGACAGGTGAGGGAATTGAACTGGTCTATCGTAAAACCCAACAGGATCATACCTCTGTGGGACCGCAATTCTCAAATGATGTTACTGTTAGATCTTTCCTTTCAGCTGGGAATTCAATTCTATATCTTGAATTCAATCAGGACTTGCCCGGGCAAACCGACATAGGAATATACAATGTATCGGGTCAACTGATGCAGAGTTCCACCCTGGAGTCAGTCAGAGCTAATTCTCCAAATCAGATTGAGTTGTGTAAACTCGATCCCGGGTACTATGTGGTGACAGTTCACTCAGGGAGTAGTAAGGTCCATCTGAGTGAAGCCATGTTGATCAATTAAGCAGCCTAGGCACGACCTGCTCGAAGGAACCCTATTTTACCACCATCTTACCTGTGAATACTCCGTCTCCAGTCAGGATCCTGCAGTAATAGAAACCGCTTTCCAGTCTGGATCCGGATGCATCTTCCACATTCCAGTGAAATAGCTGTTTTCCATTTCCATAGTGATAATCCCTTATGGTTGTGCAAATAATTCCCCTGTTATCGATTATTTCAATAATAAGATCGCTGCCTTCGTTTAGTATTACTTCAAAGACCGCGTGGTCTGTGGCAGGATTCGGGTAGATTGAAACTGCACCTGATTGTAGCTTCTCTGCTTGAACAGAGGTATAGGCATTGGCCATCATGGGTGTGGGAGACTGAAAACTGGTCCAATTGGCATCGCCATCCACAATTCTGCCCCAGGATAAATTAGGGCTTATAAAAGGATAGTAAATTGAATCGATCAACTCCTCTGTATAGTCAAAAACACCAATTGTTTCGCCTGTTTTCGAAATCTTAAATCCCAGGTGCAGGATTCCCTGCTCGGTGGAATTGTCGCCCCATAAAATAAGATAGCTTCCGGGTGGAATGGTAGTTGAATCGGGGTACTCGGAAGAGATCCTGAAAACGGTTGGATCAGCCAGGCTGTCTGAAAGATATAAGCCACCCACATCAAGAGGCTCGTCCCCGGAATTATACAATTCGATCCAATCATCATATTCGTTGTACTCATCCTCATAGATTGTCTTATTATTTCCCATGACCTCATTGATCACCAGATCAGAAACATCAGGAACAACATTAGATTCCCCTGGTGTGGGTGGAATTACCCACCAGTCGCCCGATTCTAAAATACACCCTGACGCTGAGTTTTTATATTGTTCGGAGTATGTAACAGAATCTAAGATCGTTAATTCGTCGTAATGAAACAGAAAAATTGCTTCACCCTTTCTGCTCAGTTTAAAATTGGTGTGATTCAATCCCAGCTCTTTCATATCATCTGCGTACAATACAAAGAAGCCTTCAGGAGGAAGGGTGGTTAGCTCGGGAGAGTGGCTGGGAATCCTGAATTTCCCGGGATCTCCGATAGTGTCAGTCAGGTATAAACCCCCGATATCAACGGGAAAATCATTTGCATTGTAAAGCTCGATCCAATCGCTGCTCTCCGGATTGGAGTCTGTACTACTGGTATTGGATGCCATAAATTCATTAATATGAATTCCTGATATTGGAGAATTCTCATTAAAGGACTTATGGGTAGGTCGCAGAAAACTCCAGCTTCCAACGTTATCTGTCCTGCTATAAGAGAAATTGCTATACTGGTCGGGGAAGCTTACCGAATCGATGAACGTAGTTCCATCCGCCTGCACCAGACCAATCTCCTCACCACCTCCATTCAATTTGAAATCCAGATGCAATGCACCTTGCTCTTCCTGATCATCAGCCCAGAGTATAATATAACCCTTGGCAGGAATTGTGGTTAAGTGAGATTCACAGGTCGGAATCCGGCTTTTTGCAGGATAAGACAAAGAATCAGTAATATAAAGGCCACCGAGATCAACGTCGAATTCGTTATCGTTATATATTTCAATCCAGTCATCATGTTCCCCAAACTGATCTGACGCTGTAGAACTATTTTTCGCCATGACCTCATTGATGTATATATTTTCTATGGTTTGAACAAAGTTTGGTTCCCCAGGTGAGGCAGTAAGACTCTGAATCAAATCAGATCCATCAGAATACCTTCCCATAGCCATGCCACTTTGGTGCAGGTTATAAGAGAGGCTGTCGAGGTAACCTTCCCCCAACAGGTAGAGACCGATCTGTTCAGTTTTGCCATCCAACTTAAAGCCCAGGTGCAGAGCACCCTGCTCGGGCTGGCTATCTGCCCAGAGAATCTTATATCCATAGGGAGGAATCGTGGTAGTGTTACTACCAACAGGTATCTTGTGCTTTAGTGGGTCCTGCAGGCTGTCTGTTAAATAGAGTCCGCCCAGATCAATGGTATCGGAGGTGGGATTGTAGATTTCGATCCAGTCATCTGCCTCATCAAATTCATCAGTCTGGGTTCCACAATTCCGGGTCATCCATTCATTGATATATATTTCAAAGGGTTCACCAGGTTCATTCAGGGCCAGGGGAGTGGGTGACATATATTCCCATGATCCTGAATCGGGAAGCCGACCGTAGGTCAGGTCCGGTTGAAGTTGAGGATAATGAATTGAATCCACATAGTGAAGCTTCTGATCGATTTGCTGTACCAGTGTAACGACCTCTCCCTCCCTTTTTAATTTAAAACTGCTATGTAAGGGTCCCTGGCGTATATCCTTGTCGCACCAGATGATCAGATAATCATTGGCACGAACTGTTGTTAAGTCAGCCTGACCGGTGGGAATCCGGAATTTGGTTGCCAGTCCTACACTATCGGACAGGTACCACCCGGCCAGATTTACATCAGTGTCATTGTCATTGTAGATCTCGATCCAATCTTCAAATTGTCCAAAGTTGTCTGCACCCATTGACTCGTTGGAGGCACACACCTCATTGATATAGACCTTGCTCATGGGTAAGTCTGGTTTGAAAACCGCCCTGATGGTGGCGTCATTTGAAACATCCAGATAGATGGACTCACTGTCAGAATTAGAGGCCCCTTCCCAGTGGGAAAATGTATAGCCACTGTGAGGAATGGCAATCAAACGAAGTGGAATATCATCGAAATAGGACCCGGAAAAATTGGCAGGAAGTATTACCTCACTTGCTTTTATATAACCTTCGTCGGGGTTGTTCACATCAGCAAAGAGGGTGTACATCCCCGATATCCCAAAAAAGTCCCTTACGTGTCCCCGAACTATATTCGGACGTTCCTGAGTAAACTTCGGGATAATATTTTCGGTGTGATTCTCATAGCTATCTGGGCGGGGTCTGTTCCACCTGCTTATGTGTCTCTCTATCTCTTTGTCTAACTGTCCCTTTATGCTATCATAGATCGGAACCACATTTATTGGATTAAAGGTGGTATTGATAAATCCGGCCATTCTTTGTATGAACTCATCTCTAAACTCATCGCTTTCCAGAAGTTCGTTGATGAGCCTGCTGGGATTCCCCGTGTTGGTAGCTTCCTCAACAGAATTGTTCGATCTTGGAACCAAATCCCAACCCATATCCGTATCATATAACAGCCACCTCCATTTACCTCCTTCTACATGCGGTCTCCAATATTTTACATTGTTATTGGGCCAATCTTCATTTTCAAAATAGATCTCAGTCAGAAAGTAATTCATAAACTCATCCACATCCATCTGGGTTTTTACATACTCGTAATTGGCCTCAATAGATACACTATTCTCTTTAATAAAGTTTATTAGTGCCTCGTAATGTTCCCCAGATCCATGCACTACTTCCTTGTAGAGCAAATATTTTTCCCTTTCCAGCATATCAATGTCATCACTGTCCAGATTGTAATTCGATGCAGGGTGATGCTCATTTATCTTCTCTCTTACATTGAGAATCCCCCAGTATTCCCCATTAAGAAACACATTAGCCGGTTGATAGCCCTGACAATCCACATCAATATTGCCCATTAGTAAGGTTTGCATAAATCCATCCCGTAGCATGGAATAATAGGCATCACCGCCTGAGTTCCTAAATACGAGAGATTTAAAACTGTCCACCTCCTTTGAACTAAAGAACTGATAACTCAGGCTATTGTCTCCATATTTATGCCTGGCAATGACAGCTATGGATTTGTAGTCCCAGATTCTTGAACAACCCCCATGAATCCTCACACCTGCGACCTGATTAATAACGGACATTCCTTCCTTCGTAAAGTATTCGATATTTGCCGGTCTTTCCCATTCTCTGTTCCAATTCACAGGGTCCTCCATACATTTACCCGTAACCCCATTGGTTCCTTCCACATAGATGCCTGTTTTATCATCGAAGAAGTGTTTTGCATCTGTTACAATGGAAACAACAGGAATTGAGCTGCTGTCATTTAGAATATATGTTTTTGTGGTTACTGGACCGGGTAACATTCCATTTTGATAGAGTCTAGCCCTGATTACACCATTGCTGGTCAATTGTATGGGA